>OBOI01000066.1_pt1 | contig 42662 bp, 38 predicted proteins | sample 1670151 | NCBI WGS metagenome assembly OBOI01 (sample SAMEA104232303, study PRJEB22302) | sediment metagenome | biome: forest; feature: aquifer; material: sediment | place: USA | collected 2011-08-07 | depth 0.01 m | reverse complement strand
CCGCCGGGTGACATGAGCTACACAGGGCACCCCACCCTCCCGAGCGCGCACCCACTTCAACGTACGCAAAGGTTTCGTCTTAGACCCGCACTGATGCAAAGCACACTACGGCCTCTGCGGTAAGGCTTTGACGTTCTGTCGTGGGCAATACCGTTCATGCGCAGCCCTGATCGGCTACGTTTGCCGTCACGGCGCGGCCGTGAAAGCCATTAAAATACCGGGCCTATCAAAGATGGAACGGAATCATGTCCACGACCCCTGCCTGCCCCCAATGTACCCTGGAGAATACCTACCCCGATGGCGACAACTATGTTTGCGCCGATTGCGGCTATGAGTGGCCGATGAAGGAAGGCACGGCAGGCGATGACGATGCGGCGGCGGTGGTCAAGGATGCCAATGGCACCGTGCTGGCCGATGGCGATGCGGTGGTGCTGATCAAGGACCTGAAAGTCAAGGGTTCGTCGATTACGCTGAAGCAGGGCACCAAGGTCAAGAGCATTCGCTTGGTCGGCGGCGACCACGAGGTGGATTGCAAGATGGACGCCGGCAGCTTCATGTTGAAGGCCTGCTATCTGAAGAAGGTTTGACGGGCGGCTGCGGGCGAATTTTTCGCCCGTGGCCAAAGCTGCAATTCGTATCGCAGGCGGCGGATTGATTTTTGGCCTGCGGTGTTGCGGGACGATAGCCGCCAAACTGTCAGGCGACAGGTTCTTCCTGTTTCAGAGGTTCAATTTTTGAAACTATCTTCTTCAGCGCCTTCTCGGACGCCGCCAGGTCATACTGGTTCTGCATGTGCAGCCAAGATTCCGCACTGCCTCCGAGTGCTGCGGCAAGCCGTACCGCCATATCGGCGCTGATACCGTTCTTGCCGTTCAGTACATTCGAGAGCGTCACACGGGTTACGCCGATGCGTTTGGCAAAGTCCGTTACCGTGATGCCGGTGCCGTTGAAAACGCCATCCCGCAACACTTCTCCCGGATGGGGCGGGTTGTGCATGCGCGTCATGTTCATGCCTCCTGGTGATAATCCTGATAATCCACAAGCACGGCATCTTCACCATCGAAGGCGAAAGTCATGCGCCAATTGCCATTGACCCATACTGACCGGTGTCCCGTCGTCAGCGGGTGTAGCCTCCAGCCGGGCATGGCCATGTCGTCCGGTACTTTCGCTCCGTCGAGCTTGGCAAGTTGCAGCCGCAAACGGGTTGCGTGGACAGGCTGAATTCCGGCTTTGCTGCCCGTCTTGAAAAACTGTTCAAGCCCTTTGTGTCTAAAGGTACGAATCATTTCAAGAGTGTAAAGCGACTATTGACGGTAGTCACCGCGATCCATGCCAGGATGTGACCCAGCGGCGCTGCCGGAGCCGACCGAAGTCTGACGTGGGCGGGTACGGTTCTGCCGGCCGCCCTGCATCCCGGTGGCGCGGATACTCAATTGTTGCCCCGTGGGCCTTGAAATCCCGCCTGCCATCCCCATTAAGCCTGATATTTTTTGCTTTTCAAGGAGTCTTCCCATGTCCGCCACCGCCACGTCTTCCCGCGAAACCCTGGGCTTCCAGGCCGAGGTCAAGCAGTTGCTGCAACTGATGATCCATTCGCTCTACAGCAACCGTGAAATCTTTCTGCGCGAGCTGATATCCAATGCGTCGGATGCCTGCGACAAGCTGCGCTTCGAGGCGCTGCACAATGCCGGACTGTTCGAGGGCGACAGCGATTTTGCGATCCGCATCGGGTTCGACAAGGAGGCGAAAACGCTGACCCTCGCCGACAACGGCATCGGGCTGAGCCGCGACGAGGCGGTTGCCAACCTCGGCACCATCGCCAAGTCGGGTACGCGCGAGTTCTTTTCGCAGCTCACCGGCGACCAGCAGAAGGACGCGCACCTGATCGGCCAGTTCGGCGTCGGCTTCTACTCCTCCTTCATCGTCGCCGACAAGGTGACTGTGGTCACGCGCCGCGCCGGTCTGCCGGCCGATCAGGCGGTACGCTGGGAGTCGGACGGTTCGGGCGAGTTCACCGTCGAAATGGTGGAGAAGGCCGGCCGCGGCACCGAGATCACCCTGCACCTGAAAGAAGGCCAGGAAGACCTGCTCTCGGGCTGGAAGCTGCGGCAGATCGTGCGCAAGTACTCCGACCACATCGTCCAGCCCATCGTGATGAAGAAGGAAGACTGGGACAAGGACAAGAACGAGCAGGTGATTACCGCTGAAGACGAAACCGTCAACAAGGCTTCCGCCCTGTGGGCGCGTTCCAAGAACGACATCACGATCGATGAGTACAAGGAGTTCTACAAGCACGTCGGCCACGACTTCGAGGATCCGCTGGCCTGGGCTCATGCCCGTGTCGAGGGCAAGAGCGAATACACCCAACTGCTCTACATTCCGGCCCGCGCGCCCTTCGACCTCTGGGACCGCAACGCCCGCCACGGCATCAAGCTTTACGTGCGCCGCATTTTCATCATGGACGACGCCGAGCAGTTGATGCCGATCTACCTGCGCTTCGTGCGCGGCGTGGTCGATTCGGCCGATCTGCCGCTCAACGTCTCGCGCGAGATTTTGCAGGAAAGCAAGGACATCGAGGCGATCCGCAAGGGTTGCACGAACAAGGTGCTGGGCATGCTCGACGACCTCGCCGAGAACGACAAGGAGAAGTACGCCACGTTCTGGGGCGAGTTCGGCCGTGTGCTGAAGGAAGGCGTCGGCGAGGATTCCGCCAACAAGGAAAAGATCGCCAAGCTGCTGCGCTTCGCCTCGACGCTGGCCGACACCAAGGACGAAACCGTCTCGCTGGCCGACTACATCGGCCGCATGAAGGAAGGCCAGGAAAAGATCTACTACGTTTCCGCCGAAACCTTCAACGCCGCCAAGAACAGCCCGCATCTCGAAATCTTCCGCAAGAAGGGCATCGAGGTCATATTGCTGTCCGACCGCGTCGATGAATGGGTGGTGAGCCATCTCACCGAGTTCGAAGGCAAGGAACTGGTGTCCGTGGCCAAGGGTGGCCTCGACCTGGGCAAGCTCGAAGACGAAGCCGAAAAGAAGGAGCAGGAATCGGCGGCCGGCGAGTTCAAGGAACTCACCGACAAGATCGCGAAGTCGCTGGGCGAGCGGGTGAAGGAAGTGCGCGTCACCCACCGCCTCACCGACAGCCCGGCCTGCCTGGTCGCCGACGAGCACGGCATGTCAGCCAACCTCGCGCGCATCCTCAAGGCGGCGGGCCAGGCGGCGCCGGACGCCAAGCCCATTCTCGAAATCAATCCGCAGCACCCGGTGGTGCTGCGTCTGAAGTATGAGGAGAAGAAGTTCGACGACTGGGCGGCGGTGCTGTTCGATCAGGCGCTGCTGGCCGAAGGCGGCCAGCTGGACGACCCGGCCACCTTCGTCAAGCGTATCAACGATCTGATGATGACGATGTCGGGTGGGGCGTAACTCGCCCAACGGCCGCCTATCGTTTTCTGTTTTGCTTTCTCGCGACAATGGGAGGGGACGCTTCCATTGTCGCGTGCTGGCGCCTCTGACCTGCCCCCTCCTCGGCGGCCTACCGAATGGGCTTGGCCACCTTCACCTCGTCTGGGGTCGCCATCCTAATCATCGAATGAGGCGACTTTCCACGGCGGACATTCGTGTTCTGACTGGATGCCGCGTGACAGTCCGGGGATGTCGGCGTGAGAGGTGAGTCGATCGTGCGAATCTCGCTGTTGTAGTTCGCCACGGTTCCCGTAAATACCCCGGTGATCGAGATCTTGCGCTTTTCGTCGTCGGGTATGACGCTTTCGAGATCGATGCCGCCGCGCGCCACTTCATAGGCATCGATCTTCCATTTCTGCCCTTCTGCATTAGGAGAACATTCCTGGACCAGTACGCCGGACTGGCCCGATGCGGTAAGGCAGAGCCGGTTGTTGGGACTTCCGCTGATCGTTCCGTCAATGTTGCGTCGCCATCTTTGATTGTCGTTTCGTCCATTGCAGTCTTCCATGTGGACGGGCTTGTTGGGAAGACCGGGACCGGTGAGGCATCCGAACGACTTTCTGTAAATGGCTCCCTCGGTATTGTCGAACTTGAATCTCTCGGCCTTATTGCAAGCCACAACTAAAACCATGTTTCCCGCTAGGGGAGGCGTGGCTGTGAGGCAGTAATAGGGATCTCGGTGAATCTGTGCGCCTTCGATTTGCCCTTCCCTGACAAAGGCGACTTCCGTCTTCCCGGAATACTTGAAGTCGGCGACGTATGCCATGCCTTCCGTGCTGCCGACCGAGTACTGCAATTGAACGTATGTCTTCTTCCATGCCGGGATCGTGACTTTCGTCGTCCGTCTTAGGTCCTTCGTCTCTGTCGTGCCGTATGAGAAGGTCGCATTGGTTGTGGTCGTCTTCGAATCGAAGACGGCTCCCGTAGCCGGGTGTATGAGCGTGGTCGCAATCTCCATCAAACCGTTCCGACTCGTGATGGCGCGGGAGTTTTCCCATCTGTACGAACTGCTAACACTCGATCCGAGCGCAATTTCCTCCTGCTCAGGCGTGTCGCTACAGTTGAAGATGGTCGTGGCATCTTCTACGGCAGGGGATAGCGGAAGCAGGCCCGTCGGCGCCGTATACCTGATGCGGCCGCTCAGATTGCCCCTGAATACCACCTCGCCCAGCGTGACCCCGTTAGGAAGGGTGCCACCATTGGTGAGCCTGCGGTAGATCTCCGCTTGGACGGCGGGGTTGTTTGCGATGATGCTTCTTAGCGCGGAATCGACGTCGATTGCATCAGCTTTTGCGTCGGAGATTGCCGACGCGACAAGAACCATGGCAAACCTGGTGAGGCGGGTCTTCATGTCTTTCTCCTCGAACAAGGTAACGCTGATTAGCTAGAAATAGAGCATCTGCTTGACGTTCGTACTTGTGCTCACCATGAAACGCCCTAATCCAACGTCAGGGGCGCCAGGTTGGTGAGTCCCTCCGGGATGATCGGACTTGCCGTGTTCCCCGCTGCAGTTCCCGTCCCCAGCGCGCGCAGCCCTGAGCGGGGCATGACACTTCGCGCCTGGTTGCCGCTGACCGCGATTTCGATGAGGCGCCAGGTCATCGGTTCCAATTTACCGGGGGTAGCATGGTTTAGCGCCGAACAGGTTCCGTATGGTGCAGCCACGGGCACCAACTGTCCGCCTTGGCTCCGGACAGTATCCATTCTGCGCAAGCAACTGTCCTTCTCGGCTTGGCGAATCAGCCCGTCCAGTGGGTCGAAGAAGAACATAAATGAGGGGTTCAGATTGGAAGGCGAATTCGGCTGACTCGTGGCAACCTCGCAACTGTCGGCGATCAACATGCCTGGAAGAGGCATCATGCCCCCGGTACCCGGCACGAAACGCAGGCAGGGGGCCAAAACCTCCTGAACCTTCCAGTTTCTGTCTAATGTCGGAAGCGAAACATCGGGCATATGGACAAGGCCGGAAGGTTCAAAAACAAACCGTTGTTCTGGACGGCTGTCGCACGCGACCAGGAAGGGCTGCGCAACTGCCAGGAAGCCCTTTCCCATGGTCATGCACAGTGGCTTGCCATCGAAAATGCCTTGCACCATGACGCGCTTGCCATAGGCCATCGTCGGCAAATTCGGTACTTCCTCGCTCAGGATTCGTGCCGTTATGCTTTTCAGGTTTTTGTCAATGATGTCCGTGAAAACCGCTTCGCCGCTGGGCAGCCGGATTGCATTGCGATCGGAGGCGGGACCGAACGGCTGGGGCTTGACGGGAAGAATCTTGAACTTGGGCTTGTGCTGGAGGTAAGTGGCCAGAGAGCTTCCGTTCTGCCGTGCCCACTCGGTTTCGGCGGCCGCAACATAGGGTGTGGCGGCCTGGTCGAGAAGTTTCCTGCGTGCCTCGACGGTGGCCATGTCGCCAGTCAGTTGCCTTGCCGCGGCCGAAATCCGCCCTTGTTGCGCCGCGATGGCCATCTGGCCCAGTTGCTGCTGCTGCAGGGTCCGTAAAACCGGATCCTGAGACGGGACAGGGAGGCTTGCGGCCCGCCGCTCGGCTTCCTCGGCCTGCTGCTTCCTCTGGTTCGCCGCAGCCATTTCCGTCAAGGCCCGGTCGCGGTCTGCCGTCTTCTGCGAGCGTTCCTTCTTCTTTTTCTTGACGTCCCCCTTGATGGCGCTCCACACGGCGCGCAGCGCATTATCGATCCAATGCGAAAGCGAATCGATGCCTTCGTTCAGCGTCTTTACCGTCCCAGCCAAGATATCGTACGCCTTTTGCGCTTCCGCCTTGGCGTTTGCGGGACTCGCTTTCGCATCAATCGCCTTAGCCCAGGTCGAAATACGATTCACGTTCAGCTTGTCGAACTCGTCTTTGGCTGTCTTCGCTAATTCGTCAGCGGTTTTCGAGGTGTCGTCAGCCAGTTCGCCGACGGTTTGCGTGGCTTTCCCGCCGACGTCGTCGATCAGTTCCTTCAGTTCGGCGGAAATGCAGTCCTTCATGTCTGGCGTGACGCTGAAGTCCTTCGTCAGGTCGAAGCCGCTCAGGCTGGCTTTCAGTCCAAGGGGTTCCAGCGGACACTTTGGTGGAATCGCGAAGGAGAGCCCGTTCGAACTCGCCGAGACGGTAAGCGCGCCAAGCTCCGAATTGGCGCGTAGCAGCATATGAACGGTTCCGGGCCGTATCGCCAAATCAAGGGATGCTCTTGCCAGGTCGACCGGCCCCAGCTTGGGCAACTTGACGCCGGCGGTAGCGTTGATACCCCCCAGATCGAAATTGAGCTTGAGTTCGGAGGCTTCGAATCCAAAAACCTTCGCCTTCGCGTTCGCCGTCAATAGCGGGCCAGGAAGCAGCCGATCCGGAATCTTCGCCATGGGACTCGCCCCCGCGAACATGACCTTGTTGAAGTCCGGCGGCGCTCCTTCTTCGGGGAAGGCGAGGCTGGCACCGAACGGATTCTCAAGCCGGATATGGTCAAGGGGCAAGTCCTGTGCATCCGGGAGAGCCTCGGGAAGACCGAGCGCCTTCGCCATCGTGCGGCTCATGGCCAGAAAGTCCCCCATCGTAATCGCATGATTCGGGTTGACCGCCAGGAGTGTCGATGAGCTCTTTGCCGGATCCTTCTTGTCGAAAGTTCTCTCGATGAACAGGTGGTAGCCGACCGTGCTGCCGATGCTGGCACCGCCGATGAGCTGAAAACTCGTCGTCGCGTCGACCGTGATGTCCTTGGGAGTCTTCATCCGGATAACGGCTCCTTGAACCGAAACGTCCTTCATGAAGAACGCGTTCTCCCAGGCGGTGCCCGACGGCAATGCCAGGCTGAGCACCCTGTATTTGAACTTGGTCTTCTTGGCGTCGTCCGGATTGACCTTGACCTTCTTCGACGGCGACGAAAAGCCGGCGACAAGGCCGCTTTGCAGGTTAGTCAGGCGCAAGACCTGATGCAGGGCATCATCCTCATGCCCGCCGACCTTGCCGAAGATGTTGAAGCCGTTTTCAGCCTTGAAGGTGGACGCGAACCCCAAGGATCGGGTTCGCTGCGCGACCTCGTTCGGCATGCTCCCGACATCGAGGTATCCCTCGCTGCCGGTAATGAAGACGACCGGGTCGTCGAGCGTCACATCCATGGGCGTGCCCCCGAGAGGCGGGACGATGTTGTGTAGCGCGATGGAGGGGAGCAGCAGCGCTATGACAGGTTTCGATGTCGGAGTGGGAAAGTAAAGATACGCGGACGCTTTCACGCCGAAGACGTTCACTTCGCCGCTCAGCCCCCCTGCAATCGGATTGAGGCGGCCGACTTCATCGACGAAGCCCGCCAGCTCATCCGTGCTTGCAAAGAGGTCTCGGGCATCCTGTTTCGTGTCTGCCTGGGCCGCCGCAATCGGTCCAAGTGCAAGGCAGAGTGCGCAGATTAGCGATGCAAGTAGAGAATTCAGAGTCCTTCGTGCATTCATGATCCGGCTCCCTTCCAGGTTTCGCGGATGACCGTCAGGTCAAAAATAGAGCATCTGCTTGACGTCGTCGAGTACGCGCTCCAGCGATGGACTCGGGGCGAACCGTCGGCTCGACAGGTCACCGCTGTGGAGTTCGTGGCGATATTGGCTCAACTGAATCTTTGCCAGGATGGCCTCCAGATTGGGGCGGCGCTGGCGTAGTGCGTTCATGGCCTCGGTGCTGAAGTCGTCCCGCTCGACCTGGAACTCGGGTGAGCGTGCATAGGCCCGCGCGGCGCGTTCGGTTTCGGCCATGGTGGAGGGCTTGCGCGGAGTGAGCAGGATCAGGACGTGGTGGGCATAGTCGTAATCCACATGAGTCGAAAACAGGTATTGCAATAGTGGGACGTCGCGCAACAGTGGTACGCCGGCTTTGTCCTTCGTGTGTTCGCGTTCGCGCAGACCGGACAGAAAGAGTGTTTCGCCGAAACGCATAATGACGTTCGTCGATACGACGTTGTTCGATGTGGACAGGGCGTTGTCGGTGAGTCCCTGGAGTTCTGTGGGTTCTATGAACGAGCGTGCGCCTTTTACCGCCAGCAGCAGGCGGTCATCATCGATAAAGGTAGGGGTCACCGAAAGGCTGACGCCGATGTTCTTGTCGGACATGGATCCGCCGTATTGCCCGGTCAGGGCGACGGAAATGGTGGCGCCGGAAAAGAAGGTCGCGGGCGTCCGGTCAAGGGCCAGAAGGCTGGGGCGCGCGATGACGTCGGCAGTCGTATCGGCCGCGTTAAAGATATTGAGCGAGTATTCGATGCCGGCGGCCGGCAGGCTCAGGCTGCGGGTAATGCTCTTGCTAAAGGTTGGCCCGTCAGCGGTGCTCGAACTTCTCGTCTGTTCCCACCGTCCGCCGAGGATGACTTTCAGGCCGTTGAGCAGATTCACGCCCTGACTGTACTGCGTGACCTCCTGCGTGCGGATGATCGTCACGTCGATGACTGCCATTCGCGGGAGCGGGACACCCTTGCAAGGAGAGGGCAGGGGCTGGAGCCGTTCGGTGGAATCGGCCGAACCGCTTCCGCCCCAACTACTACTACTACTGTTTCCGCTGCTCCAGTTATTTCCGGACGCCGAGGTGGCTGCATTGCAGTCGCTCCAGCCGACGGCTAATGGCCCCTGTTCGGCGGGACTTGCCGTCGGTGCTGTCGTCGCGCTTGAGGCGGGCGTTGCAGGTGTCGCCGGTGCAAGCAGTGAGTCGGCAGACGGCGCCTGAGCGAGGGTTTTCTTCCAATCATCGAGCTGGTCGACCAGGTCTTCCACCTCGGCAGCAGGCCGGACGGCACGGAGGCTATCGGAAAATTGGCGGGCGCCGGATTCCATCCCGAGTGCGGCGCTCGACAACGCCGCGATCCGCAAGGCTTCTGGATCGTCGGGGCGCAATGCCAGCGTCTTCTCGGCAGCCCAAAGCGCTACCGGTACATCGCTTGCCAAGTAGGCCGAGCCAGCCAGCGCCAACTGTATGTCCGCGTTGCGCGGACGGAGTCGTGCAGCCTTGGCGAATGATCTTCGCGCCTCGGCATGCTGGCCCTGTTCAATCTGGATGAGCCCCAGATGCCATGCGGCAAGCCAGTGTCTGGGGTTGAATTCAAGCGCCAGCCGATATCCCGATTCAGCCAGCGGCGAAACCGCCTGTCCCGTCTCCAGAGCCATCCGGTCATAGGCCAGACCATTGAGGAAATGCAGATTGGCGTTGGCAGGGGCACGGGCGAGCGCGCGATTGAACTCGGTGTTTGCCGCCTTGGGTTGTCCATCGGCAAGAAGGGCGATGCCCTTCTCGATGCTGGTTTGCATCGCCGGCGTCGTTGCCGTTTGCGCTTTGCTCGGTTGGTTCGCGCAGGCGGTCAGCGTGACGAGAACGGCCGTGAGAAGGATGCGTATTGCAAACATGAATGACCTGGAACGAATCGGCGACAAGCCACGCGAACGGTATGGGCATCATGCTAGTCCTCCGGGTCTCGAACGGCAAGCAGTTACTATGCTTGGGACTACAGCACCATAATGACTCACTTAAACGGCACGATATTCACTATGTCAGATCGTCTTTATGGCCTGCCGCCGGTGATCGACGAACGGGCCCGGGTGCTGATACTCGGGTCTTTCCCGTCGGAGGCATCGCTCGCCGCGCAGCACTATTACGGCCATCCCCAGAACCAGTTCTGGCGCATTCTTGCCGAGGTGCTGGGTGTGCCGCTGGCGCAGATGGACTACGCCGCGAAGCTGGCGGCGGCTCGCGCCGCAGGGCTGGCGATCTGGGATGTATACGGGCGCTGCGCGCGTGAAGGCAGTCTGGACAGCGCCATACGGGACGTGCAGCCCAACGCTTTCGGCAAGCTCAAACAAATCGCGCCGCAGTTGCGGCGCGTTTGTTTCAACGGCAAGACGGCGGGGAAGTTCGCCGGGCAGTTGCAAAGCCTCGGCTTCGAGACATCTGTGTTGCCATCGACCAGCCCGGCTTACACGCTACCCTTCGCGGCCAAGCTGGCCGCGTGGCGCGCCGCGCTTAACCCTTAGGCGCGGCTTTGCCGCCGCGCTTGGGCATGCTTTCCTTCATGCACTGGCGGTGTTCGGGGCCGACCTTGTCCTTGCAGACGTCCTTTGCCTTTTGCACCGCCTCACAGCGCTGAGGGCTGCGTGCCTTGCTGCAATCCATCGGCGGCATGGCGTCCATGATGCATTTGCGCTTCTCCACGGTGGCCTTGTCCTTGCAGGCGTCTTTCGCTTTCTGCAAGGCCTCGCAACGTTGGGGGTCGCGGGCCTTGCCGCAAGCGCCGACCAGGCTGGGTTCCGACGCTTGCGCGCCTGCCGTGCCCGGGGCGGCAGGTTGCGCGGCACTTGCCAGCGATAGCAGGGCGGCGGAAAGGCCGCCGATGAGTAAGTTGATGTTGTATTTCATGATGGGCTCCATGTCTGACGGTACGTCCTCATGATAACGCATCGAGAATCGGCTATATTCCCCACGTTCCATCAACGGGGATGCGCCGGGATATGGTCAAAGCGAACGAATCCGCCCAGGGCAAGGGGCGCGTCACTCTGCCTCAAATCATCGATGCGCTGGCGGCGGACGGCCTGGTGCCGGCGGCGGATGCCGAAAAATTCAAGCAGGAGCGCCGCTATTTTCGGGGCGATACCCATCCCCTGGTCGTCATCGCCGACCTGCGCTGGAAGTCGGCGCTGCCGCCGCATCGCACGCTCGACCTGGAAAGCCTGACGCAGTGGCTGGCGCAATGGTCCGGCCTCGATTACTTCCATATCGATCCGCTGAAGATCAACTTCACGGCAGTGACCGACGTCATGTCGAATGCGTACGCGACGCGCTTTCGCATCCTGCCGGTGGAGGTCAAGCCGCACGAGGTGACCATCGCCACCGCCGAGCCCTTCGACCGTTCCTGGGAGACGGAACTCAAGCCCATCCTGCGCAAGGAAATCCGCCGCGTCATCGCCAATCCTGACGACATCGCCCGCTATCAGGTCGAGTTCTACAACCTGGCGAAGTCGGTAAAGGGGGCGATGGGGCGCGGCGACGTTGGCGGCACCGGCGTTTCCAACTTTGAGCAACTGGTTGAACTGGGCAAGGGCAAGAGTTCGATCGACGCCAACGACCAGCACGTCGTCCTCATCGTCGACTGGCTGTGGCAATACGCCTTCGAGCAACGCGCCTCCGATATTCACGTCGAGCCGCGGCGCGATCTGGGCATCGTGCGCTTCCGCATCGACGGCGTGCTGCATCAGGTCTATCAGATACCGATGGCGGTGCTGAACGCCATGACCAGCCGCATCAAGATTCTCGGCCGCATGGACGTGGTCGAGAAGCGCCGCCCGCAGGACGGCCGCATCAAGACGCGCACGCCGGACGGCCAGGAAGTAGAGCTGCGTTTGTCCACCCTGCCGACGGCCTTCGGCGAAAAACTGGTGATGCGGATTTTCGATCCCGAGGTGCTGGTGCGCGATTTCACCGACCTCGGCTTCGGCGAAGAGGATCGTGCGCGCTGGCAACAGATGACGGCGCAGCCCAACGGCATCATCCTGGTCACCGGGCCGACCGGCTCGGGCAAGACCACCACGCTCTACACCACGTTGAAGCAGCTGGCGACGCCCGAGGTCAATGTCTGCACGCTCGAAGACCCGATCGAAATGATCGAGGCGTCGTTCAACCAGGTGCAGGTGCAGTCGGAAATCGGCATGGACTTCGCCGCCGGCATTCGCTCCCTGATGCGCCAGGACCCGGACATCATCATGGTCGGCGAAATCCGCGACCTCGAAACCGCCGACATGGCGATACAGGCGGCGCTGACCGGTCACCTGGTGCTGTCGACGCTGCATACCAACGACGCGCCCTCGGCGATCACGCGCCTGCTCGATCTCGGCGTGCCGGCCTATCTGCTGCAATCGACGCTGCTGGGCGTGATGGCGCAGCGCCTGGTGCGCACGCTGTGCCCGAAATGCAAGAAGGCGGGCGGCATGCGCGTCGAGGACGAAGAGGCCTGGAACGCGCTGGTGGCGCCGTGGAAGTCGAACAAGCCGGCCACCCTTTACCATCCGGTGGGCTGCCTCGACTGCCGCATGACCGGCTTTCAGGGCCGGCTCGGCCTTTACGAAATCCTGCTGATGAGCACGGAAGTCAGGAAAACGATAGCGGCCAATACCGACCTGACCAAGCTTCGGGAGGTGGCCTTGCGCGAAGGTATGCGGCCCTTGCGCATCTCCGGTGCCAGAAAGATAGGCGCCGGGCTGACGACGATAGAAGAGGTGCTCAAGGTCGCGCCGCCGGCGCAGACTTAACGCTCATGGCTCCGATGGACCACCCCACTCACGGGGAGGCTATTGAAGTGGCTTCGAGGAGACATTTCTCGATGTCCTTGCCGAAGCCGATCAGGCCCATCGCGAAATCGTTCGGCGTCGTCTGCTTGATCTGCCAGATGTTGAGAGACGAAGCTCATCGTGAGCATGTGGTAGGCGAGGAAGGCGAACTGGTACTTGCCGTGCGTGTGGTTCGTCTCGAAAGCGTCCCACAGGAACTCGATGTACTCCTGCTCCTTCGGGGTCTTGAAGGAGAGTGGCAGGTAGTTGGAGAGTTCGGCGGCTTCTTCCATCACTACCCCCACACCTGGGCAGACTCGCTGTCGTAAAAGTCGACGATGAGTTCCCGCTTTGCTGTGCGTGCCAATCTCATTGCGTTTGCTCGCTGTGCAATCTTGCGGTTCTCGGCTGATGCGGGATCGCCATACAATCCGACGAAGATATGAGACAACTTCCCTTTCTCTATGAGCCGCAGGTAGTGCTCGTCATTCGCGGCTAACGAATGACCGTAGATAAAGAGGCATTTCTGAATCTCTTGAAAACTCCTGTATGCCTTTGCGAGATAGTCGCTGTGGCGAACTCTTTCGAGTTTTTCTGCGCTTGAACCTTCTGCCACGAACAGAGGAAAGAAGTTCCTGCCAAGGGCCTCGCGAATCTGCTCAATAAGACGGACGCCAGTGCGATTCCATGTGTACTTCTGTATCTCCGTTCCCGAATCAAAAACATGAAGTGCGCCATGCAGAAACCACATATTCTGATCATGACTCTGGCCGGACTCCCAGACTACGTAATCAGACGCGATGCCAGTGTCAATGTCGCTTTGTGAAGTTCTAAACCCATCGTCGGACTGAATATCGGCGCGGTTCTCCCGATGCATGTGGGTCCAGTAGAGCAGCAAGTCGTAATTGAATGTGTAGGTCGTAGCAAAATTATCCAAAAATTGCTGACAGGCCGCGTATTCCGTATCCGTTATGTCGCCTGGCAACGCCGGGTGGCTCTGGGCGATCGTCTGGACAAGCAACTCCTTGAGCGCGTCGGCATCACTGCGCATCGCGTCAGCGTGTGCCTTGGTCACGCCATACCCTGCGGCAAGAGCTGCCGAATCGCGTAGCGCCTTGATGACACGCTCGAAGTCGGCGGTGCGTAGAACCGAAAAGGCTGACTTTGCGGAATCCGGCAGTGCGGAAAAGTCCGCCTGCTCGAAAAGCTTGTCGTACCGGAAGATGTCTGGTCGACAGGCAATGCTGAACCCGTTGCCGAGCAAGAGATGTCGCTTGGAATAGCCGGAAGATGCTGCAATGGCTTCGGCGAAACTCAGAACGCTCATATCAACCCGCTGTCGGGGATGACTCGTCTTCGCCCCAGATGCGGGCGAGGGTGGCCTGGATCTTCTTCTCTTCGTCGAAAATCGCAATTCTGAGTCGTTCTATCTCGGCCTGGTAGCCCTCGATCTCCGCCACGATATCCTTCTGCACGTCCAGCGGTGGCAGGGGAATTTGGATTCTCTCCAGATTTCCCTTGGTGATATGGACAAGTCCGACTCCGCCGTGCAGGTTCTCTTCAACTTCGACGACCGCCTTGTTCAGCGCGTGGAGCAGATACATCTTGGTCGCTCGGGATTCATCGAAGCCAACCTTGAAGATGTGCTGGTTGAGCACCGCCGTTTGACCATTCCAAATATGCGCACCAAAGGAAGTGCCGCGTGAGCCGGACCAGGAGAACAGGAGTTCTCCGTTATTGATCGTGTTCCTCTCACTAACTTCGCCCGTGTAGTAATTGAAAGAGCTGTCGGGGTTGTTCAGGTTTTGAATCCTGACGATTGGGATACCACCGCTTGCCGCGTTTTCCCAATCCTCGGGCTTGAACGCGCGGCCGTTGAAGAGCTGGCATATTTCGCCGATGGGCACCATCGCATAGTTCGAAGTGCGTACATCGCCCTCGCGATACCGCTCCCCGCTCAGGTTGTAGTCGCCATTTGCGGCGAGCTTTTCCTTCGGCACGATCAGGCCGGTGGTTGGGGCGTGCGCGGCGGTGGTCGCTTTGGAGCGCAGCGCTTGGAGGTAGGCCGCGAGTTCGGCCTGTACCCGCGGGAGGTCGTTCTTCTCGATGGCGCGGCGCTGGGCGCCGAGGCCGTAGCCGTCGTTCTCGACCTTGAAGAAGGCGATGGTGCCGGCGGCCTTGGCGAGCGACTTGTCGAGGATGAGGATGCTGGTCTTCACCCCGGAGTAGGGATTGAAACAGCCCGCCGGCAGCGATACCACGGCGACGAGGGAGTTCTCGACGAGCATTTTTCGCAGCTCTTTGTAGGCGGTCTGGCTCTGGAAGATGATGCCTTCGGGGACGATGATGGCGGCGCGGCCGGTGGGGGTGAGGTGCTCGGCCATGTAGTCCACGAACAGGACTTCGCTGCGCTTGGCCTGGATGGAGAAGCGCTTGTGCGGCTTGATGCCGCCTTTCGGGGACATGAAGGGCGGGTTGGCGAGGATGACGTCGGCGAATTCGTTCCAGCGCTCTTCGGAGGTGAGGCTGTCGTACTCGAAGATGTGCGGATCGGTGAAGCCATGCAGGTAGAGGTTCACCAGCGAGAGGCGGACCATGTCGGGCGAGATGTCGTAGCCCTTGAAGTTTTTGGCGAGGCGGCCCTTGTCGTCGGGGGTGAGCAGGTCGCCGGGGCGGTGTGCGGCCCCCTCTCCCCGGCCCTCTCCCGCGAGGGGAGAGGGAGATGTCGAGTTGCCGCGCAGGATGTGCTTGTAGGCGGAGATGAGGAAGCCGGCGGTGCCGCAGGCGGGGTCGAGGATGGTCTCGCTCTTCTGCGGGGCGAGCACTTCGACCATGAAGTCGATGATGTGGCGCGGGGTGCGGAACTGGCCGGCATCGCCCTGGCTGCCGAGGACGCTGAGCAGATACTCGAAGGCGTCGCCGAGGCGCTCAGAGTGGTCGTAGCTGAACTCGTCGATGATCTTGAGAAAGGCCTTGAGCGTTTCGGGGTCGCGGTAGGGCAGGTAGGCGTTCTTGAAGATGTCGCGGAACAGCGGCGGAATGCCGGGGTTTTCGGGCATTTTGGCAATGCCTTCGCCGTAGAGGCCGAGCATTTCGTGGCCGCCGAGACTCGGGGCCATGAGCTTGGCCCAGCCGTAGCGGGCGTAGTCGCCGGTGAAGAACTTGCGCTTGCCGCCGAGTTCCTCGCTCTCGGCGTCCATGTCGTCCATGAACTTGTAGATGAGGGCGATGGTGATCTGCTCGACCTGGGACTTGGGGTCGGGTACTTTGCCGACGAGGATGTTGCGGGCGGTGTCGATGCGGCGTTTGGTATCGGTGTCGAGCATTACTTCAAGCGCTTCATGGTGTTGTCGGCCAGCAGGGTGCGCATCTGGGAGATGGCGATTTCGTTGAGCTTCGGCAGGCGATCCGCCTGCGTCAGGCCCTGGCGGATGAGGACGGCGTTGAGGCTTTCCAGATTCGTCAGGACGACCAGTTGCTCCAGCGGCGCGTGGTCGCGGATGTTGCCCTCCGCATCGGGGTTGGCATCGCGCCATTGCTTGGCGGTCTGGCCAAACAGGGCGACATTGAGCAAGTCCGCTTCGTTGGCATAGACCAGTGATGCCTGCGACTTGGTGATGGCGGGCGGGATGAGCGTCTCGCGGATGGCATCCGTGTGAATGCGGTAATTGATCTTGGACAGGGTGCGCTGGAGATTCCAGCCGAGCTTGAGACGGTCGTTTTCTTCGTCTTTGAGGCGCTGGAATTCCTTGATGAGGTAGAGCTTGAATTCCGGGCTGAGCCATGAGCCGAATTCAAAGGCAATGTCCTTGTGGGCGTAGGTGCCGCCACCGTAACGTCCGGCTCGCGATTGAAATCCAATAGCCCCCGTGGCTTCAATCCACTTTCTGGGGGTCAGAGAAAAGCTGTTGAGGCCTGCTTGTGTTCTAAAGGTCTCGAATTCGAGACCTTTAAAATCCGGATTATGGATTTGCTCCCAGATACCAATGAGTTCGAGAGTGTTGCGATTGCGCATCCAGTTGTAGATCAGCGAATCATCACCAAATTTCTTCGCCATGTCGGTAAGCGATATGAAGTCGTGATCGCTGCTCGAAACGATGGCGATGGCGGTTCCTTGAACCTCGATGGTGCTTTTCTTCGGTTTGTTCATGGGATTCGTCTTTCAAAGGGAGTGGCGCCAATTCCCTCGAATTCGAGGGAATTAACTATGGCGAATTCGCCACAATTAAAACGAAGCGTGGATGGATTCATGGTTCAGGGCGCGAACTGGTTCAAAGACACGTAGTCCTTGACGTACTCGGGAACGAGCGTGCGGTACTGCTGGGGCACGGCTCTGAAATCGTGGGTGGTGAAGTAGGGATTGGTGGCCAGATCGGTGAACTGCCGGCTGTCGATGATGTCGCGCACCCGGTTGCTGGTGACGTAGGCCTTGAAGTAGGTCTTGATGGCCGGGATCGCCGAGGGCGGCGAGGGCACGCGGTCGGCGACGAACTTGGAGAACTCTTCCTCCAGCAATTCATCCTTGGACTTGAAGCGCGGGATGAGGCCGAAGACCTTTTCCAGGATTTCACGCAGGGTCAGGCGGCGGTCCACGGCGGCGGCTTTGCGCAGCTTGTCGAGGCTGTAGTACTCCTCGGGCTTGTCGAAGACCTCGCGGTTCACGTAGTCGATGACGCGGTCCCACTGCCCGGCTTCGACGGCGGCGGCGACGGTGTCATCGGCGCGGATCGCGTCTTCAAACTTCTCGAAGAACATGCGGTCGATCTTCATGCCTTCGGCCGTGATCTGCTCGACGCGCATCGAAGCCAGGATGTCGGCGCCGAGGTGCTCGTAGGTGCCGCCGGGCGGTGGCGGCGGATTAGGCCCCTCTCGCTCGCCACCACGGGGCTTGGGCAGCTTCAGCACTTCGTCGTAGTTGAAGTCCTCCTCGAAGTATTCGCAGTTGGCGAAGAAGTCGAAGAGCTTGAAGGCGGTCTTGATGGGCTGTTGCACGCCTTCCTTGAGGGTGGCGTCGAACAGCAGCTCGCGGAAGTCGTGCTTGCGGGTACCGCGTCCCTTGATCTGGATGAAGTCGGTGGGCGAGAAGATCGGGCGGAACAGACCGATGTTGAGGATGTCGGTGCAGTCGTAGCCGGTGGTCATCATGCCGACGGTGACGCAGATGCGCGCCTTGCTGGTCTTGTAGGCGGGAATGAAGTTGCCGGAGCCGAGGAGATTGTTGTTGGCGAAGTTGATGGTGAACTGCTGGGTGTCGGGTATCTGCGAGGTGACCTGCACGGCGAAGTCGGACTGGTACTTGCCGGGGAACATGCGGTCGGCCATCTGGTTGAGTATCTGCGCCAGCTTGGCGGCGTGGTTCTGGCTGACAGCGAAGACGATAGCCTTGCCGATTTCGCCGCTGACCGGGTCGCGCAGGGCGTTTTCCAGAAACGTCTTGCACAGGATCTGGTTGGTGGCGTCGGCGAAGAAGCGCTTCTCGAACTCGCGCTGCTTGAAGGCCTGCTGCTGGTCCTCGCCGGTGTCATCGGTGAAGTTGACGACGAAGCCCTCTTCGGAAAGCAGCGTGGTGGTGACCTCGGTGCGGGCGTCCACCACGGTCGGGTTGATCAGGAAGCCCTCCTTCACGCCATCGAGCAATCCATAGCGAAAGGTCGGCTGGCTGTTCTCGCAGCCGAAGGTGCGGTAGGTGTCGAGCAGCAGGCGGCGTTCGGCCTCGCGCGGGTCGCGGGTGCCCTGTTTGGCGCTGTCGAAGCGGCGCAGGTAATCGCGCGGCGTGGCAGTGAGGCCCAGCTTGTAGCCGATGAAGTAGTCGAACACGGCGCGGGCGTTGCCGCCGATCGAGCGGTGCGCTTCGTCGGAGATGACGAGATCGAAGTCGGTCGGCGAGAACAGCTTCTGGTACTTGTTGTTGAAGAGCAGGGACTGCACGGTGGTGACGACTATCTCGGCGCGTCGCCAGTCGTCCCGGTTCTCCTTGTAGATCACCGTCTGAAAGTCGGCGGAGAGCACGGCGGCGAAAGCCTTCTTGGCCTGGTCCTCCAACTCAAGGCGATCCACGAGGAACAGCACGCGGCGCACGTTGCCCGAACGCAGAAACAGCTTGATGACGGCGGCGGCGGTCAGGGTCTTGCCGGTGCCGGTAGCCATCTCGAACAGAAAGCGGTCTTTGCCATCGCCGACCGCGGCCTGAAGGCTGTGGATGGCCTTGAGCTGATACGGCCGGAGAAAGCGCAGCTTGTTGGCCAGAATGTAGCCGGGGCGCTCCGCATCGTTTTGCCAGGCGGCTTCGGATGCGTAGTTCGGGCGCTGGGTGCGAACGATGTAGTCCGCGCCGACCTGCTCTTCGATCAGTCGCTGCGGATTGGGCGTGACCTTCTGGTAGCCGGTGACCGAGTCCGGCGTCGGAAACGAGGTGATGACGTAGGGGCTGCCGCGTTCGAGATCCCAGAAGTAGTGCAGGTTGCCGTTGGAAAGAATGACGAAGCGGCAGTTCTGCGACTTGGCGTATTTGCGCGCCTGCTCTTTGCCGACGAGTGGATTCTTGTCTTCGGCTTTGGCTTCGAGAACCAGCAGCGGAAAGCCTTTGGCATCGAGCAGGAGAAAGTCGACGAAGCCCTTTGTGCTCTTCTCGAAATTGGCGCCGAGCGCGTCCAGGTCGGTGGACCTGATCGTGACGCTGGGTTCAAGGCGAATGTTGGCGGGCGCAGTGCCGTCCGCAAAGAAACGCCAGCCAGCCGCTTCGAGCAGCTTGTTGATCTTGATGCGGGCTGTGGCTTCCTTGTCGGGCATTCAGAGTCCTGCGCCTGCGATGGTGGTTGGCGGCATCAATGGCCACCATGGGGGGCGATCTTCGGCTGTCCCCTTCTGGCCGACAACTGCCGAGCGGCATGTTACACCGACCGCAACTGCTGCATTGCGGTCGGACAAACGGCAAGCCCTCAACCCCCGCTTCGGCCGACTTGCACGCATAGGGTGTCCGGCGGGTTTCTGGGCGAACCTGCCGTTCAGATGACTGGTTTGCCGAAATGTCGAACGGCAGGTCATGGCCGAACTGAGACTGATCGCCGAATACCGAGCCGGCATGGTGCGTCGCACAGTGGCAAGTCAATCACGGATTACGGATACCCTTTCTTGCTAATACCTGCTGCCCCCCTTCTCTGCGAACGGTGGCACGCGCCCGACCAGGTCTTCCAGCAGCGTCAGTTCGGCATCGGTGTGGTTCACGACTTCTGCCGGCACCATGGATTTCGGCATGGCCGGGTCGGCGTGGATATAGATCGGGTGGTCGTGGTGGGTGGTGCGGATGAGTTCGCGCTCCTGCGGCGCAGCCGACGGCACGACTTCGGCGCTGCCGTAGCAGAGGCAGAAATAGGTGCGGCCGGCTTCTTCCTCGATGTAACAGGCGGTGCCGCGGATGCCGATGGTGGCGGTGGAAACCGCAATGCGCTTGTCGCCGCGGCCGAACACCGAAAGTATTTTGCCGCTGACGACACGCATGAAGTCCGCCGCGACGTCGGCGCCGAAGCGCACCACCGCGGATTCCCGTTGCAGGAAGGCATCCTGGCCGATGACGTAGATCGCTTCGGCGCCGGGGCCGGTGGCGACGGTGTCGCCGGGGTTGACGATCTGCCCCGCGCTGGCCGGCTTGTCATTGACGAAGACCTTGCCGCGCAGGCGGCGCAGGCCGGGTGTGGCGGGGTTGGCGCCGGCGGCGAGCGCCCGTTGCATCAGCCCGGCGAGGCTGCCGGCCGCCATGGCGCGCAGGAGGGTACGGCGGGTGATGGCGAGCATGGGCACCTCAGATATCGATGGTCAGCGGCGTCACCTCGAACACGACGACGCGGTTGCGGCCGTCGTGCTTGGCCAGGTAGAGCGCCAGGTCGGCGCATTGGGTGAGTTCGTTGGCGGCGTGGCCGTGCTGCGGGTAGGCGGCCACGCCTACCGAGATCGTCGTTTGCAGCGAGAGTTCGCCGTGGCGTATGACGAGTTCGGCAAAGCGGCGGCGCCACTGCTCGGCGCGTTCCTGTGCCGATTCCAGGGATATGTGCGGCATCAGGACGAGAAACTCTTCGCCGCCGTAGCGGCAGGGAACGTCCTCGGCGCGCGTGTCCTCGCGCAGCAGGGTGCCGAGCGCGGCCAGCACCTGGTCGCCGGCGGGGTGGCCGTAGGTGTCGTTGAGCCGTTTGAAGTGGTCGACGTCCAGCATCGCCAGCGCCAGCGGATGGCCCTCGCGCTTGGCGCGGGCGATTTCGCGCTCCAGGGTTTCGTCGAGATAGCGGCGATTGAACAGGCCGGTGAGGCTGTCGCGTACCGCCTGTTCCTGTAGCGCCGCCTGAAGGCGCTGGATTTCCTCGATCTGCTGCGTCAATTGTTTGTTGGCGGCGCGCAGGCTGTCTTCGTACCGCCGGCTTTCGGTGATGTCTTCGGAAAACACCGCGACACGGCGTACTTCGCCGTCGCGATCGAAGACCGGCACGATGGTGTTGCGCAGGTTCATGCCGTCGCTCACGTCCTCGATCACATGGGTGCGCCGTTCGGCGGCCACCTGCGCGACGGCTTGCCGCCGGGCCGGTGCGATGTCGGGCGTGGACAGGGTGAATATGTTTTCGCCGACGATGCTTTGCTTGTCGCGCTTGAAGCGGCCGGCGCCGGTCGCGTTCATGGCGAGGATGTCGCCGTCGGGCGCCAGCAGCATGGCCGCGCCGGGCGTGGCATCGATCAGCGTTGCCATGTCGTTTTGCGTCGCCGCCAGGCGCTCGTCGGTTGCCTGGCGCTGCTTGATCTCGGCGTCGAGGCGGCGCGTAACGATCAGCAGCCGCAGGGCGAATGCGCCGACGACGACGAAGGCCGCGAGCGTACCGGCCAGCGCGGGGACGAACCACGGCGGCAGTTGCTTGCTTCTCTCGTCGTAGATCAGCCCGACCAAGTCGGCCTTGGCCGGCATCAGGCCGAGTTCGGCGTACACGTCGGCGATGTGCTGCCAGCGGCCGGGGCTCATGTGGCCGATCTCGACGAGATCCGGCTGCATCAGGCGGCGCATCTCCTCGGCTTCGTAGAGCAGGTGGGCGCGGCTTTTGCGTTGCGAGTACCTGGCGCGGATCAGGTCGGCGATTTCCTCCGGGTGATCCATGGCGTAGCGCCAGCCGGCGAGGCTGGCCGCGCGGAAGGCCTTGACCAGTTGCGGGCGTTTTTGCAGCAGCGCGTCGGTGGCGAACAGGGTGTCGCCGTAGAAGTCGATGCCGCCGGCGCGCGGCGACATCTGGTTGAAGCGGAAAGCGGCGGCGCGCAGGTCGAAGGGCTCGTCGGTCTGATAGCCGGACATGGCGTCGACGCGGCCCTGAAGCAGATCGGCGGCATTGAAGCTCGGCGCAACGCGCGTGACCGCTTCGAGCGGCACGCCTTCGCGTTTCAGGTAGGCGACCATCTCAATCTCGTGCGGCACCAGCATGACGCGCTTGCCGGTCAGCGCTTGCACCGTATCCAGGTCTCGCCGCGCCAGCAGCACCAGCGGCGAATGCTGAAGGATGACCGCCAGCGCCACCACGGGTTTGCCCTGGCTGCGCGCCTGCGCCAGTTCCGAGGCGCCGATGCCGAAGTCGGCGCGTCCCGCCAGCACGGTGTCTATGGGGTTCTCGTCGTTTGCGGCTTCGACGATGCGCACGTCGAGGCCGGCATTGCGGTAGTAGCCCCTTTCCTGGGCTGCATAGAAGCCGGCGAACTGGAACTGGTGTTTCCATTTCAACTGAAGCGAAACCTTCTCCAGAGCCGCCGCTGGAAGGGCGGTGAACAGCAGGCAGAGGCAAATGAGGAGACGCATCATCGGGCGGCCGCGCGTTGCATGCATTCGAGATAGGCGGCGCCGTCGGGCGGTGCCCGGTCGCGCTGGGCACGCCAGAGGGTTTCGCCCAGGCAGTCGAGGATGTCGTGCAGCGCCGCGTGCGCCTCGCCGTGCCTGGCCGCGAGCGTCTCGAAGGCGGCGCGGATGCCGGACGGCTGGTCGATTTGCAACTGTTCGGCGATGGCCAGGTGCAGCGAGAGATGAAGGAAGGGATTGGTTTCGCCGTCTTCCGGCGTCCATTCCCTGGCGATGGCCGCGTCGCCGCCGGCCAGCAGCGCATGGTATTCGGGATGGAGGTCGACGAGGTCGGCGGCGATGGTTTCCAGCGGCGTTGCCGGCAGGCGTTCGCGGCGCTTGCGCCAGGCGTCGGTGAGAAAGCGGCGCGCTTCGTCGCGGCTAGGGTTGAACATCGGAGGTCTTCTCCTTGAATTCGCACAGGTCGCGCACGGGGCAGCGCGGGCAAGCCGGTTTGCGCGCCGTGCAGACGTAGCGTCCATGCAGGATCAGCCAGTGGTGTGCGTGTTGCAGGAATTCGGCGGGCACGGTCTTCAGCAGCTTCGCCTCCACCGTTGCCACATCCTTGCCCGGTGCGAGGCCGCAACGGTTGGCGACGCGGAACACGTGCGTATCGACGGCGATGGTCGGTTCGTGGAACACGATGTTGAGCACGACGTTGGCCGTTTTGCGGCCGACGCCGGGCAGGGCTTCGAGCGCATCGCGGCTGCGCGGCACCTCGCCACTGTGGCGTTCGAGCAGCAGACGCGCCAGCGCAGCGACGTTCTTTGCCTTGGATTTATAGAGCCCGATGCTGCGGATATAGGGCAGCAGACCTTCTGCGCCGAGTGCGGCGATGGCCGCGGGTGTCGCCGCATCGTGGAACAGTGCGCGGGTGGCGAGGTTCACGCTTTTGTCGGTCGCCTGGGCCGAGAGGATCACGGCCACCAGCAACTGGAACGGCGTGGCGTATTCGAGCTCGGTCTGCGGCTGCGGATTCGCCGCGGCCAGACGGGAGAAAAATTCGCGACGCGCCTGCGGCTTCACGCGGTGCGGAAGCGGCTGACCTCGCGGTGCAGCGTCGCCGAACGTGAGGCCAAACCGGCGCAGGATTCGTCGCAGGCGCGGGTTTGCGCCAGGGCGTTGTCGATGCCGTCGGCCATGCCCTGCGTGCGCCGCAGGATGTCGTCCACCAGTTGGCGCTGGGAATCGGTGCCGGCGGCGATGTGCGCCATCATGCCGGCGACATCGCTGACGCTGGCGAGGATGGCGGCCAGCGATGCGCCGGCCTTGCCGGCCTTGTCGACGCCGATTTTCACCTGGGACTGACTGTGGGTCATGCCGACTACGGTTTGCCGCACCTGGTCCTGGACGCTGCCTATCATCTGGCCGATTTCTTCCGTGGCGGTGCCGGTTTTTTCGGCCAGCTTGCGCACCTCGTCGGCGACGACGGCGAAGCCCCGTCCCTGTTCGCCGGCGCGGGCTGCCTCGATGGCGGCGTTCAGCGCCAGCAGGTTGGTCTGGTCGGCGATGCCGCGGATCACGGCGATGATGGCGCCGATCTGGTCCGAGCGTTCGCCGAGCTGATGAATGTCGGCGGAGACACGGGTCACGGTCTGGTCGATCTCGCCCATGCCGGAAATGGTTTCGGCGACCACGTTGCCGCCGGATTTGGCCAGGGCGACCGCGTTGTGCGCCGAATCGACGACCCGGCGGGAAGTCTCGGAGATATCCGACACCGTGCCGGAGAGCTGGTCGACCGCGCTGACGATTTCCTGCGTGGCTTCATGCTGCCCGGAGAACTGGCCGCGCAGGTCGCCGATGCGGCCCTGAATGGAGCGCGTGTCCTGTTCCACCTGGCCGCTCATGCCGCCCATTTCGCCGATCAGGCCGCGCAGGTTGTCGGCCATTTTGTTGAAGGCGCCGACGATTTCGCCGACGGTATCGTTGCTGTCGATGCGGCAGTGGTGAGTCAGGTTGCGTTCGGAAATCTGCGTTGCCGCCTCGGCGATGCGGCGCAGACGCGACAGCAGGATGACGTTGACGAACCAGTAGTTGGCGGCGCCTATCATCGTGCCGGCGACCAGGCAGGAGGCGAAGAACCAGCCGTACATGCCGGGCTTCCAGTCGACGAAGATGCCGGCATAAAACGGAAAAACCAGACCGATGCCGAGGCCGAAAGCAAGAAAGGCCAGCAGGAGCTGTTTGAGTACGCTAGAGGTCATCGGGGTGCTCCGTTGCAGGATAGGAGGCCATGATACCGGGATCGGCCGTGGCCGCGGCAAGTCGCGGACGAAATCCGCTATCATCGCAAGCCTCGACCGGGCGGCAGCGTCTGCGATGGCGGAGGATGGGAATACCTATGGCTATGGAAAGACTGGGCGAGTTGCTGGCGGGCTTGGAGAGCGCGCTGGTGGATTATCTTGGCGGCCGCGGCGGCGCCCTGCCGGCGCGCATCGACGACCTGCTCTGCGATATTGCTTTCCAGGGCGTGCACTCGGGCGACGAGAGACTGCGCCAGACGGCGCTTACGCTGCTGAGCTTCTGCAAGAGCTGCGGCATGGAGCCCCACACGCCGGGGGATCGGGAACAGATTGCGCTGCTGGTCGACAACCTGCGGCGCCATATCCGCGGCGAACAGGCCGGTACCGACGAATTGCCGCGACTGGTTGCCGAGATTGCGCAGTCGGGGCCCAACAGCAACCGGCGGGTCTGTCTGCTGATCGAAAGTCGGGCGGTGGCGGCCTTGCTTGCCGCGGCGCTGCACGACGCGGGCTACGAGCCATGCCCGATCACGGCGATGAAGGAGTTGCTGGCGGATTCCGCGGCACAGGCGCCGGCGGCCGTTGTTGCCGACCTTTCCCTGTGTCGGGGCGACCCGGATACGCGCGCCAGCATCGACCGGTTCCGTACCGGCGAGTTCCCGCCGGTGCATCTGTTCTGTCTTTCGGGCGCCGACGATTTCTCGGCGCGGCTCGAAGCGGTGCGCCTGGGCGCCACGCGCTTTCTGAAAAAGCCGGTCGATGTGGTGAAACTGGTGGCGATCCTCGACGGCGTCACGTCGCGGCGCTCGTCCGATCCCTTCCGCGCCCTGCTGGTCGACGACGACCATGCCTTGACCGATCTGTACTCCATTGTGCTTCAGGATGCCGGGCTGAAAACGCGGGCGTGCAACAACCCGCTCGAAGCGCCGGGCATGGTGGCCGCATTCGATCCCGACGTGATCGTGACCGACGTCTATATGCCAGGCTGCAACGGCTTCGAGCTGGCAGCCTTGCTGCGCCAGGACGAAGTGCTGGCCGATACGCCGATTTTGTTTCTCTCCAGCGAAACCGATGTCCGGCGCCAGATGGAGGCGCTCGATCTGGGCGCCGACGATTTTCTGACCAAGCCGGTGTCGCTGGAAGTGCTGGCGGCCGCGGTGGTGGCCCGCGCCAAGCGCGCGCGCATGCTCAAGCGCATCCGCCACGAGTTGACGCTGGCAAAGACCGAGGCGGAGCGCGCCAATCAGGCGAAAACGAGTTTCCTCGCCAACATGAGCCACGAACTGAGGACGCCGCTCAACGGCATACTCGGCTACGCCCAACTGCTGGGGCCGGAACTCGAAGTGCATCCGAGCGAAGCGGTGCGCGAATATGCGCCGGCGATCCGCAGCGCCGGCGGCCACCTGCTCGAAATCATCAACGAGATTCTCGATCTGGCGCGCATCGAAGCCGGCCGCCTCGACCTGGTGTTGGAGGATGCCGCGGTCGCCGACATCGTCGACGCTTGCCTGCAACTGGTATCGCCGCTGGCGCAGGAGCGCAGCATCGAAATCGCGCTGGATCTGCCGGCCGAGTGCCGGGTGCACGCCGATCGTTTGCGGTTCAAACAGGTGATGTTGAATTTCCTTTCCAACGCGGTGAAGTACAACCGCGAGGGAGGCCGCGTGCGCCTGGAGGCACGTCGGGACGGGGAGCGCTGGCGTTTCGCCGTGATCGATACCGGACACGGCATACGCGCCGAATCGCTGGGCGAACTATTCCAGCCGTTTTCCCGCCTCGACGCCGGGCGCGAGGGCATAGGCGGAACGGGTATCGGTCTGGCCATCTCCAAGCGTCTGGTCGAAGCCATGGCGGGCGAAGTCGGCGTCAGCAGCGAGCATGGCGCGGGCAGCGAATTCTGGTTCGCGCTGCCGGCGGCCAAGGTCTGAGAGACGGGCTTTACTCCGTTTGCAGTTGCTCACGCCTGTTTCTTCAAATCATGGCTGCGACGAATCGCGCCAGACATCCATCGGGATCAAGCGAGCGGCGACGTGCCTGCCATCGGCGTTGCCATCGCGCGCGCCAAGTGCGACAAAGCCGTGATTCGGGTTCCCTCACTCTCAATCAATTGGCTATCATGGCTATATTAGACATTCCAAGGAGCGTCAAATGATTACCGTCACCTCTGTCGAAGCGCAAAACCGCTTCGGCGAATTGATCGACCGCTCGCAACGCGAGCCGATTGAAGTTACGCGCCGTGGCCGAACCGTCGCCTATGTGGTTTCCGAACACGACATGCAGGCGCTATCCGACGTAAAGAAGCGCAGAGAGGAAGCCGCACGCTGGTATGCGCAATACCGGGCGCAGGTGATGGTGCAACCCGGCGCTGCCGACCTGACCGACGCCGACGTCAACGGCTTGGTGCATGAGCTTCGATAGGCGCATCGTTATCGACACCGGCGTGCTGGTCAGCGCCGCGATCCGTCCCGAATCCATCCCCGCCTTGGCCCTGGAAAAGGCACTTCTTCAGTTCGAGGTATGCGCCAGCGAGGAAACGATAGCGGAACTGGAGACGGTATTGCTGCGCGAGAAGTTCGCCCGTTATGCGTCGCTGGAGCTAAGACGAATATTTGTCGCGGGATTTCGCAAGCGCGCACGCTTTTTTGCGGTGACACAGAATGTCAGCGACTGCTGCGACCCCAAGGACAACAAGTTCCTCGCACTGGCCGCGACAGCCGAGGCGGAGTTGATCGTTGCCAGCGATCCGCACTTGACCGATATGCACCCCTGGCGCGAAATTCCCATCATGCCGCCGGCGGCGTTCCTGGTCGGTATTCGCTAACCGATAAACCGGTATGCGTCGAGAAGACGCTTGTGTTTGCGTAAAGTAGCCATTGCAAAATCATGCCAGTTTCCATGGCACTGTCAATCCGCGAAAACCAGCTTCCAGCATGGCTTCCCAGCGATTTCATGACGAAATTTGCCCACACTCTTTCACGAAGACCCATCATTTCGATGCCGGGGAATAGCGTGCCCTGACCAACGAATTCAGGTTCGCGCTGCCGGCGGCCAAGGCCTGAGAGACGGGCCCTAATCCGCTTTCCGACGCTCTCATCTCGTGCTCCCATCGGGGCACTATGACGACCGGACAGATCACGAACTCGCAACATGCGCCGATGTGCCATTCGTGGTTCGTCCTCAATCTATATACAATTACCGTCTATTGTGAGGGTGGTTCAAAGGAGGTACGTCCATGCTGGCTCTTGAAACCACGGCATCCATTGCCGACCATCGTCTTGTCGTACAGGATGCGGCACTACCTGCGCATGCCGAGCGCGCTCGCGTCATCGTCATGTGGGAATCAAGCCAACCCGCCGGACGCCGCTCGCCACCGCCAGCGCTGGCAGGGATGGGGGAAGAAAAAGGCGACATCCTCAACGGCTCGCCGGAAAGCGACTGGGAAGCATTGTCCTGATGCTCCTCCTCGACACGCACGCCCTCTACTGGTGGGTCAATCGCACACCGGACAAGCTTGGACAGCAGCAGATAGACGCTATTGAAACGGCTGAATCTTTGGCTATCTCGGCAATGACGTGTTGGGAAATGGCGTGGCTTGTGGAGCACGGGCGGATTGTTCTCCTACTGCCGGTTTCCGGATGGCTCGATCAGATCGAGGCAAATGGTGTGGCGATTATTCCCGTATCAAGGGCAATCGCCGAACGCGCGGTCACGCTACCGGAACATCACAAGGATCCGGTCGACCGCATCATTATTGCCACCGCTGTTGAACATCAAGCACAACTGCTCAGTGTTGACAGACGATTTCCGGATTACCAGGAACTGTCTGGGCTACTGGTGAAGGGGTGATTGTGGTTGCTTACGAGAAAGTGATGCGCTCTCTTTAGCGCTGTGCTGCGAGCAGATCAGCGACGATAGCTGATCTGCTCGACGTAGTCAGGTATCGGGGAAGCGAAGGCAGCGCGTTACGGTCTGCGCTGTCGGGAGGCCTCAACCCGCTGTGCCATCCCGCCGCAGACCAAGGGCACGGCCGCCGCCTCATGCGCTCCCGCCCTTCGGGTTCCCGCGCCGCCGGGGCACCGGACGGCCGGGCTCTCGAACTCGCTGCGCTCAGACAATCGAGCCCGGACACCCCCGTCCGGCGCCCCGTCGCCGCGGCGCTCGCGAAATCGGCGGCGTCCATGCCCTTGGCCTGCTGCTTCGCGTCCGGCGGATAGTCCAGAACGGCCAGAGCGGACGGCTACGGAGAATTGATACGCGATCCATGGGGTATGCTTACAGCAGTTCATTCACACGGCCCCCATGGGTTCCGAGCCCGGTAGACGACGAAAAGGAGTTGCCATGACGACATTGGAACTGAAACTCAACCTGCCGGATCGCTTGGCACAGGATGCCGCACAGATGGGACTCCTGGAGCCGGATATTCTGCAAACGCTGTTACGCGAAGCCGTGCGCAATCGTCGTATCGCGCAACTGGCCGAGGCCCGTAAGCGGGTAGCGGCAGCGGGCATCCCGCCCATGAGCCTGGACGAAATTCAGGACGAAGTGGATGCCTATCGCGCCACGCAACGCGGTCAGGCTGTGGGTGCTAACTGAACGCTCGCGATACGCGGCGAAACTCGCGTCAAAATCGATCCCCTGCGCTAGGAGAACACCATGAACCCACGGATTCCCGCCGCACCCAAGGAGTACACGACATGAACGCCAGCCTGCTGAATCGAATCACCATCGAGCCGGGAAAGTGCGGCGGGAAACCGTGCATTCGCGGCATGCGCATCCGCGTCAAGGACGTGCTCGGCCTCTTGGCGGCCGGCGCGAGCCATCAGGAAATTCTCGAAGACTACCCCGACCTTGAAGAGGCGGACATTCTCGCCGCGCTAAGTTACGCGGCCGAGCAAAGCGATCACCTGATCCTGCACGCCGCTTGAAACTCCTGGTCGACAACCAGTTGCCAGAAGCTCTTGCCGTGTTCCTGGCGGCAAACGGCATCGAGTCCCGCCATGTGCGACGGCTTGGCCTCGGTTCGGTATCGGACGAGGAAATCTGGCGTTTCGCCCGCGCTGAAGGATTCGCCATCGTCACGATGGACGAAGATTTCCAGCATCTCGCGGTACGCTACGGCACCCCGCCGCAGGTCGTCTGGGTGCGACTCGGCAACGTGCGCAAGCTGGTTTTATTGGAAGCGTTTGCGTCCATTCTCCCCGGACTCCGCGCTGGATTGGAGAACGGCACTCCGGTTATCGAAATTGGCTAGGGTGGAATATTCGAGCCTGGCCCATTTCATTCCATAGCGCCTGCGGCAATCCCGCCAACCATTGCCGCCGACCCCTCCGACGATCAGGTATTGGCCTGCGCCCTAAGTGCCAACGCCGATCTGATCGTCTCCGGCGACAAGCATTTGCACAGCTTGGGCGGCAAGTTCAACGGCATTCGCATCGTCAGGCCCGCCGAGGCAGTGAGCATTGTCGAGGCTGGGTAGCGGCAGCGCTTCAGAGTCGCGGATTTTGTCCGACCTCGGCCACTTTGGCCCGCCTTGGTTCCCAAACGAATCCAATTTCATCGAGAAGGCGAATACGTTCCGGATGCAGCTTTCCCTTCTTTCTAAGTTGGCGCTGTTGTTGCACCCAATTGCCGAGTTTCGCATTTTCTTCTCGCCCGCCCGGGACATTGCAGTTTCCATGAATTTTCTGGTATCCGAGTAGTTCATCAAACCGCTCTTGCCAAACCGAATTCATACCATCTTCGCCAATCTTTCTTCCTTTGCCTTGCCACAGGAATCCCACCGCATCAAGCTTGGCCATTCGTTCTGCCGAAAGGGTTCCTCTATTGCGCTGAACGCGAGTTGCATTTACGAATCCAGCAAGTTTAGGTGGTTCGGTAAGGTTCAACGGGATATCGCAATGGCCGTGTTTTTCCTTGAATGCAATTACTTCCGCGAGACGGTCCTCCCACGCCCCTCTATCACGTTGTTTCCATGTGTAGCCAAGCTCGTCCAACAACTTGATTTGCTCGTCTGAGAGGGTATTTGCTTTTCGTAAAGCTCGCTGGCGGTGAACCCACGCAGAAAATTTTCGATTTCCATTACACATTTGGGGAACATCCAAATTTCCATTATCTGCATGAAATTTCTTAAGCTGCGCATACATCTCATTCCACTTGACATCCCACACCACACCTCCATCCCATGCCACTCCAAGCTCATTCAGCATGGTTACGCGCTCAGATTGGAGTTGCCCTTCTTTATTGATTGAGCGTTGTATTGATAACCAACTTAAAAGACGCGGATAGCTATTCCTTTCGAATTCAACATTGCAATGCCCGAATTTTCTTTTGAACTCCTTTAGCTTCTCTAACTGCGCCAGCCACTTCCCCTCTTGAGCATCCCAATGAAAACCCAGTCTATCAAGCAGTTCAATTTGATCCAATGTTAGCTGCTGCGCCATCCCATAAGGGCGCACACGCCGAATACGCTGGGTCCAAACCCAGCTTGCTAGCTTGGTGTTTGCGTGTGTTCGAGGTATATGCGGGTTGCCATTTTCGACGGAATATTTTTCCAACTCTCGATACCACTTCATCCACGTACTATCGGTTTTCTGCTGCTGGAAATCCCATATGAAACCTATTGCCTCTAGCCGCTCAATCCGCTCTTTAGACAAGTTCCCCTTTTTCTTTTGAATGCGTTGAGCGGAAACCCAAGCTGCTAGTCCACGATGTTCTGTTTCTCCGGTAGCAACATTACAATGCCCAAACTGTTCCTTGTATGCCTGAAGTTTTCCAAGCCAACTAGCCCAGGATTCGGTTACCTGCTGAACCAGATGGGTGCGTAACGCACCGCCGAAGCGATGATCCACGGTGGCAGGAAGATCAATACTGATTTTCCGCAACCCCTCCGCGCTGACACCCGCACCGGGCTTCCTGCCCAGCCCCGTTCTGATCTGATCCAGCTCGCAAGCCAGCACATCGTCGTGCGCTTTCAACGCATTCAGCACATCCCAAATAGGCTTGAAGTGGCTGGCCTCTATCGTGCCCTCGGCGTCTTGTCCGGCGGCGAGGAACACCGGCAGGACGATGGTGCCGGCTTTCTTGTCGGGGCTTAAGCGGATGGCGCGGCCGACGGCCTGGATGATGTCCACCTGGCTGCTGCGCGGGTCGATGAACGCGACGCCGTCGAGGGAGGGCACGTCCACGCCTTCGGACAGGCAGCGCGCGTTGCTCAGCACGCCGCGTTCGTCGGCGCTCAGGGCTTTGAGTTGGTCGAGCTTCAGCTTGCGCTTGTTGGCCGGCATGTTGCCGGAGACGAAGTCGGTGCGCAGGGTGCCGCTGGGGCGGTGCTCGTCACCGATCCAGGCCATGATCTGGCGGATGTCGCTGGTGAAGGCTTCGGCGCGATTGACGCGGCTGTGAAAGCTGATGATGCGCTTGAGGTCGTAGTCCTTGATGGCCTTGAGCAGGCCGATCTGCGCGGCGAGCGATTCGCTGTCGGTCTCGACGCCGGTGCCGGTGGCGACGAGTTCGCGGTTAGCGATCCACTGCGCGATGGTGGGGTCGTCCACGCCGATGATGACGACGCGGTAATCGGTGAGCAGCTTTCTGGCGATGGCGGCGCCGAACGGCAGGGCGTACAGCACTGCGCCGAACAGGGTGGCGTTGTCCATGCCGACGACTTCGACGCCGCGCTCTTCGGCGGATTTCTTGACGGTGCTGGCGTAGGTGCGCGGGGTGGCGGTGGCGAAAAGACGTTTGTGGCCGCGTATCTGCGCGTTGTCGAGCACGGCGGTGAAGTCGCTGCCAACCTTGCCGGCGCAGCGGTGGGCTTCGTCGGCGACGACTAGGTCGAAGGCGGGGATGGCGCTATCGGCCTGCGCGGCGGCGATGACGGCGGAGGATTGGTAGGTGGAGAAAACCACGCGGTTGCCGGCGCCGCCGAGGAAATTCCTGACCTCACTCGCGTCCGAGGTGACGGGGAAGGCGAGGTCGGCCACATGGTGGATGGCTTCGTCGCTGCCCTTGGTGCCGACGGTTTGATCGGAGCAGACGCACAGCACTTCAAACGGTGTGGTGGCGGCGAAGGTCCATTCGCGCAGGAGTTGGGAGAGCAGGCCCAATGAGGGCACCAGCACCAGGGTGCGTTGCGCGCCAAGCCGCTCCTTGATCCAGAGGGTGACGTAAGTCTTGCCGGTGCCGCAGGCCATGATGAGCTGGCCACGGTCTGCGGTTTGCAGCCCAAGCGCGACGGCGGCGATGGCTTCGAGCTGGTGGTCGTGCTGGCCGTCGTGCGGCGTGGGAGGGGCTTTGCGCTTGCCTTGCGCAAGTGCGGCAATGTTGGCGGGATAGTCGAGCGCGGCACGCTCGAAGTCGGAGAGCAGAAAACGTATGACGGGTTTTTCCTGCGCGTCACAGACTTGTCTGGCGTTGCCGCCGATGCGGTCGGTAGTAGCGATCAGCAGGCGGTGCTTGATGCCTGGCCGGTTCGATTCGCTGAGGAATTTGTCGACGTCGTGTTTGGTGATGTCGTGGTTGGGCGCGTAGCACTTGGCTTGCACGGCCCAGTGGTCGCCATTCTTGTGGCGAAACACGAGGTCGATGCCGCAGTCCATGCCCCAGCGTTGCGGGTATTCCTCCCACAGCCAGACGTGGTCGACCTGGGTCGACCATTCGGGGTCAGCCGTGAGGAACCATTTAACGAAGTGCTCGAACTGCTTGCCCCGCTTGGCGGGGTCGGCATCGAGGCTGTTGTAGAAATCGGAAAATTGACCGGCCACGACTTTGTACCATGCCATTCGGTAGTCCGATTGTACTGAGTCAGGCGGGGGGCGCAATTGAAAGTATTAGCTGGTCGGCCGCCGCCGTTACCGCCCGCTCGGGTTGGCGGAAAACCTGCGCCAACGCTGCCCGGCGACGGCCCGGTATCCCGCTCTGGCGATCTGTGCGCTTTTTGCACCGTGAGCCGGGGCGGGATACCGGGTCGGCGCCTCCGCGAGCGGCAGCCATACGCCAGCACAGCACTTTCGCTTACACCGCGTCAGGCGGCGCTGGTCTGCTGGCGCAGTGAGCGTTCCCTGGCGCGCCGGTCGGCACGCGCATCGATCCAGTTGCGGGCGGCGATCAACAGGCCCAGCACGAAGAAGGCGCCGGGCGGGAGGATGGCGACGAGAAAGCCCGGATAGTCCTCCGACAGGATTTGCCACGCATGGGCGCCGGGGATAATCATTTCGATGCCGGTGAATAGTGTGCCCTGGCCGACGAATTCACGGATGGCGCCCAGCGCCACCAGCACCAGCGTCAGGCCCAGGCCCATCATGGTGCCGTCGAGCGCGGAGGCGACGGCATCGTTTTTGGCGGCGAAGGCCTCGACGCGCGCCAGCACGATGCAGTTGGTGACGATGAGCGGAATGAAAATGCCGAGCACCAGATAGAGGTCGTGCAGCCAGGCGTTCATGGCGAAATCGACCACGGTCACCAGTGCGGCAATGATGAGGATGAACACCGGGATCCGAATTTCATACGGAATGAAGCTGCGCAACAGCGCGACCGCATAGCTCGACACGGCCATCACCAGGATCGTGGCCAGTCCCAGCCCGGCGGCGTTGACGACGCTGTTGCTCATCGCCAGCAGCGGGCATAGGCCCAGAAGTTGCACGAGGCCGGGGTTCTGCTTCCAGAGGCTGTTCCAGACGATGTCGCGGTATTGGCTCATGATAAGAACCCTACTTGAACCACGGTGGACACGGCGACACGGCGAAACCATAAACCCCGATGAGCATCTTGGCACTCATCCCTAGGTGCGAACCATGACTGTGGGCAGTTCGGCAATCTTTCGCCGTGCCCGCCGTGTTCGCCGTGGTGAACTGCATTTCCGTCCATCAAGGTTTTCCCTCCTGCGCTTGCGTCGCGAACAGCCGCTCGCGGTTGTCGTTGGCGTATTGCAGCGCGCGGCCGACGGCGTTGGTCACGGCGCGGGCCGAAATGGTGGCGCCGGCGTGCGCCTCGAAGCGGCCGCCGTCCTTCTTCACGCGCCACTCCGTGCGTGCGACCTTGTCGAAGCCGATGTTGTCGAACTGCGCGATCCAGGGACGGGCCTTGTTCTTGTCTTTCTTCGGGTCGATGTAGTCGCCCAGCCCCGGCGTTTCGCGGTGGCCGGTAACGCGCACCGCCGCCAGTTCGCCGCCGGCCTTGACGGCGATCAGCAGGTCGATGCGTCCGCTGTAGCCGTCGGGGGCGGCCGCCTCGATCACGAGTGCCGCCGGTGTGCCGGCCTTGCGGGCGCGATAGACGCGCGAAGGCGCATCGGTGCCCAGTTCCGGCGTCGGCGGCAGGTCGATGGCGTCTTTCAGCAGATCGTTGTCGTAGGCGGCGGGCGGCAGCACGGCGCCTATCAGCTCCATTTTCGCGGCCAGCGCGTTGGCGTCTATGGTGGATTTGGTGAATTGATAGGTGACCGCCATCAGCGCCGTGAACACGAGCGTGAACAGCAACAGCACCAGCGCGGTGCTGGTCGAAATGCGGACGACGTTGGGAGCGCGCGGCACCGGCGGGCTTTCGTCGCTCATGGCGCGTCCTTGTTCTTGTGGCCGAATACCGGCGGCTGGGTGTGGAGGTCGATCAGCGGCGCGCAGATATTCATCAGCAGCGTGGCGAAGGCGACGCCGTCAGGGTAGGCGCCGAACACGCGGATGATCCAGTCGAGCAGGGCGATGCCTGCGGCATAGATGAGCTTGCCTTTGGGCGTGGTGGCACCGGAGACCGGGTCGGTGGCGATGAAGAAGGCGCCGAGCATGGCGCCGCCCGAGAAGACGTGGAACAAGGCGCCGGCATAGCGGTCGGGGGAAATGAAGTGGAACAGCGCCGCGGTCAGGGCGAGCATGGCGGTGAAGGCGACGGGAATGTGCCAGGTGATGATGCGGCGCCGAATCAGCCAGAGCCCGCCGACGGCGTAGCCCGTGGCGACCCACTCCCAGCCGCGTCCGCCGAACATGCCGAAGGTCGGCAGGCTGCCGAAGATGTCGGCGACGGTGGCCGCGGAATCTGCCGTGTGCAGTCCGGTGCGCATGCTGTCCAGCGCAGTGGCCATGGTCATGGCATCGACCAGTTCGCGGCTGCCGCCCCAGATCAGTTGCCACTGCGCCGTGAAATCGCCGTGATGGCCGGCTGCCGGCCATTGCGACATCAGTTGCGGGTAGGCGACGATCATGACGCAAAAGGCCGCCATCGCCGGATTGAAGGGGTTCTGGCCGAGGCCGCCGTAGAGATGCTTGACGATGACGATGGCGAACAGCGTGGCGACCACGACCATCCACCACGGTGCGATGGACGGCATGGACAGCGCGACCAGCCAGGCCGTGACCAGCGCGCTGCCGTCGGAGACGAACAGCCACACCGGCTTCTCGCGCAGCGAAAGCACCGCGGCTTCGCCGGCCAGCGCAGCGAGCGAAGCCAGCGCGAGCTGCACCAGGATGGCGGCGCCGAAGAACCAGACATAGGCGGCAATGCCGGGCAGCAGCGCCAGCAGCACGTGCAACATGACGCTGCGCACGCTGGCGGGTTTGCGGAAGTAGGGCGAGTTGTTGAGCATCACTATTTCCCTTCGCCGCCATGGGCGCGTTCGACCGCCGCGGCGATCAAGGCCTTCCCGGCTTCGTTTTCCGGGTTGGCGGCGGCCGCCAGCTTGGCCTTGGTCTCGGCGGCCTTGGCGGCGAGTCTGGCGGCTTTTTCCTGCTTCTCGCGCTCTTCGCGTGCCATGCGGAATTCGTAGCGTTCGCGCGCCTGGTCGGCGGCGGACTTCTCGTTTTCGCGCGCCCAGATTTCGCTCTTGGCAAAACGGTAGTAATCGACCAGCGGGATGCGCGAAGGGCAGACGTAGGCGCAGCAACCGCACTCGATGCAATCGAACAAATGGTATTCCTGCGCCTTGCCGAAAATTTTGGCGCGGGAGAACCAGTACATCTCGAAGGGCGCCAGATCGGCCGGGCAGGCCAGGGCGCATTCGCCGCAGCGGATGCAGGGCATTTCGGGCGGCGGCGGCGGGAACAGCGCTTTGGAGCCGACCAGAATGCAGTTGGCGGCCTTCACTACCGGCACGTCGGCCGAGGGCATGGCCAGGCCCATCATCGGGCCGCCCATGATGATGCGGTCGGTGTCGGGTTTGGGTTCGCACAGGGCGATGACGTCCTGCATCGGCGTGCCGATGCGCACCTCGAAATTGCGCGGGCGGACGACGTTGCCGGCGACGGTGACGATGCGCGAGATCAGCGGCCGGCCGAGTTCCAGCGCCTCGTAGATGGCGAAGGTGGTGCCGGTATTGAAGCACTGCACGCCGTAATCGGTGGAGCGCTTGCCGTGGGGCACCTCGATGCCGGTAAGCACGCGGATCAGTTGCTTGGCGCCGCCGGCCGGGTAGCGGGTCGGCACCGAGACGATTTCGATGCGCTCCTCGCCTACCTTGGCTACGGCTGCGCGCATTGCAGCGATGGCCTCGGGTTTGTTGTCCTCGATGCCGATCAGCACCTGGCCCGCCCGGGTGAGGTCGCGCAGTATGGCAGCGCCGCGGACGATGGTTTCGCCCTGTTCGCGCATCTGCATGTCGTCGCAGGTGATGAAGGGTTCGCACTCGGCGCCGTTGATGACCAGGGTGTCGAGTTTGCCCTTCTTGCCGGGATTGACCTTGAGGTAGGAGGGGAACACCGCGCCGCCCAGGCCCACCACGCCGGCGTCGCGCAGGATGTCGCGCACTTCGTCCGGCGGCAGCGAACGCCAGGGCACGGGCCGGTGCTCCACCCACTCGTCCTTGCCGTCGGGTGCTATGACCACGCACAGCGCCGACAAGCCTGACGTATGCGGCATCAGCCGCATCTCGACGGCCTTGACGGTGCCGGAGGTCGAGGCATGCACGGCCGAGGAGACGAAACCGTCGGGGGCGCCGATCAACTGGCCCTTCTTCACCGTCTCGCCCGCGGCCACCAGCGGATGCGGCACGCCGCCTATGCTTTGGTGCAGCGGAATGACGAGTTCGGCCGGTATCGGCGCAACGCCGATAGGCTGCGTGATGGAGGCTTCCTTGTTGTAGGCGGGTTTGACGCCGCCGTTGAAACTGAAAAGCCGGCGCAGTGGATTCATGCGGCCGCCTTGATCGCGAACACCGGGTATTTCCACTTCCAGCTTTCGACGGTTTCCGGCAGGGGCACCATGCTGATGCAATCGACCGGGCAGGGCTCCAGACAGAGTTCGCAGCCGGTGCACATTTTGGCGACGACCGTGTGCATCTGCTTGGCGGCGCCGACGATGGCGTCCACCGGGCAGGCCTGAATGCACAGCGTGCAGCCGATGCAGAGGTTCTCGTCGATGAAGGCAACGCTCTTCGGCTTCTCGACGCCGTGCTCTTCGGAGAGCGGCTTGTATTCGCGGCCGAGCAGGTCGGCCAGTTTGCGTATGCCTTCCTCGCCCCCGGGCGGACAGCAGTTGATGTCGGCCTCCCCTTTGGCGATGGCCTCGGCGTAGGGCTTGCAGCCGGGGAAGCCGCACTGGCCGCATTGCGTTTGCGGCAGGATGGCATCGATCTTCTCGACCAGCGGGTCGCCCTCGACCTTGAACCGGATCGAGGCGTAGCCGAGCGCGGCGCCCAGCACGACGGCGCCCAGCGCCATGACGAGAATGGCGGCGATCATGAAATGCGATTAACCACGGCGGGCACGGCGACACGGCGAACACCAAGAACATTCGTATTGATCGTCCTTGTATTTCGCCGTGCCCGCCGTGTCGCCGTGGTGAAATTCATTTGAACTTGTCGAGCCCCGCGAAGCCCATGAAGGCCAGACTCATCAGCCCGCCGGTGATGAGCGCAATGGGATTGCCGCGGAAATACACGGGGATTTCCGCGCCTTCGAGCCGTTCGCGCAGGCCGGCGAACAGAACCAGGGCCAGCGAAAAGCCGATTGAGGAACCGAAGCCGAACAGCAGCGATTCCATGAAACCGTGATGCAGCGAAATGTTCAGCAGCGGAATGCCGAGCACGGCGCAGTTGGTAGTAATCAGCGGCAGGTAGATGCCCAGCACCTGGTGCAGCACCGGGCTGGTCTTCTGGATCACCAGTTCGGTCAACTGGACGATGGCGGCGATGGTGACGATGAAGGACAACGTGCGCAGATAGCCAAGGTCGTTGGGAATCAGCAGCCAGTGGTCGATAACGAAGCTGGTGCCGCAGCCCAGCGTCAGCACGAAAGTCGTCGCCGCGCCCATGCCCAGCGCCGTTTCCAGCTTCTTGGAGACGCCCATGAAGGGGCAGAGGCCGAGAATGCGGACGAGGACGACGTTATTGACGAGAACGGCGCCGAGGAGGATGAAAATGTAGCTGGTCATGTTGGGCATGGGCTGGCGAAAGCCTTGCCGGCTCTCGCATCGGAGGGCGCCGATTATCCCCTATTGCCGTGCCGCGGACAACCCTGATTCCACGGCGGTTATGGCTCAGGCGCGGGTCGCGGCTACGCACTCCTTAACAAGTTGCGGGCCTTGGTAGATGAGGCCGGAATAGACCTGCACCAAGGCCGCGCCGGCATCGAGTTTGGCCTTGGCCTTGGCGCCGTCCATGATGCCGCCGGCGGCGATCACCGGCAGTTCGCCGGCGAGCCGGTCGACGAATGCGCGCAGCACTGCGGTGGATTTCTCGAATACCGGCAGGCCGGAAAGGCCGCCGGCTTCATCGCCGTGCGGCAGCCCGGTTACGCCGTCGCGTGAAAGCGTGGTGTTGGTGGCGATCACTGCATCGATGCGGTGGCGGCGCAGGGCGTCGGCGATATTGGCGATCTGCGCTTCGTCGAGGTCGGGCGCGATTTTCAGCGCCAGCGGCACGTAGCGGCCGTGGCGGTCGGCAAGCGCCAGTTGCTTCGCCTTGAGGCTGCCCAGCAGCGCGTCGAGTTCGGCGTCGCCCTGCAACTGGCGCAGGTTCTTGGTGTTCGGGCTGGAGATATTGACGGCGACGTAGCCGGCGTGGGCATACACCTTTTCAAGCCCGATCAGATAATCGTCGGCCGCGTTCTCGATGGGCGTATCGAAGTTCTTGCCGATGTTGATGCCGAGGATGCCGGGATAGCGCGCCGCCTTGACGTTTTCGAGCAGCGCATCGACGCCGTGGTTGTTGAAGCCCATGCGGTTGATGATGGCCTGCGCCTCGACCAGGCGGAACAGGCGCGGCTTGGGATTGCCGGGCTGCGGGCGCGGCGTGACGGTGCCTAACTCCAGGAAACCGAAGCCCCAGGTGGCGAGCGCATCGATAGCCTCACCGTTCTTGTCGAGCCCCGCCGCCAGACCGACGCGATTGGGAAACGTTAGCCCCATGACCTTGACCGGCGTGTCGGGCAGGGGCCGATAGCGCGGCAGCAATCCGGCGCGGCCGAGAACGCGCATGCCGGCCATGGCGATTTCGTGCGAGGTCTCGGGATCGAAGGCGAAGGCGAAGGGGCGCAACAGCGAATAGGGCAGCATGGAAGCATTCTATCCCATGGTCTTGCCGCGCCGATTCGGCTAGGATTGCGGCAACCGGGCAGCCGGAAAAGAACAACGGGGAGACCATGGCATTCAACGATCCAGCCGACAAGGCGCTGATACGGCTTGAGGTAAGGCGTTTCGTCGCGCGCTGCGAAACCAACGAGGGATCGGTGCAGCGCGCCGATTCCTTGCGCGAACTTTCCCGTCTCGCGGCGATTAGCGTGCCTTACAAAATCGCGACCGAGATGGATGCGCGCGAGGCGCAACGGCGTCTTCTGCTCATCATCGAGGACAGGGCGAAGGAATTGATCGGCGCTCAACTGGCGAACTTCGTCAAGGCGGACGAGGATCATCGCGCCGCGCTCAGAAGCAAGATGATCGAAGAATGGTCCAACCTCACCGGCCCGTTGAGTCATTTGCGCACCTGGGCCAACGGCAAGCTGACGGCAGCCGGACAAACCCTATAGTCCCGACCATGACATTTTCCGTCACCGACCCCGACGCCAGCGCTGCCCGTTTTGCCGGCTTTGCCGGCGCCGACATACTGTCCCAGTGGCGCGCCTCGAACTGGAGCAACGGCAGCGTATTCCTCAGCATCTGGCAGGCCGACCATGCGGTCGCCGCCGACGGTGCCCTTGCCCTTCAAATGTCCGGCGACGGTTTGGTCAGCGGCGAATACGCCAGCACCGACGCTCTCGGCTACGGCATCTATTCGGCGCGCATGCGGGCGGTGCGCGGCAGCGGAATCATCACTTCGCTGTTCACCTACGCGGCCTCGCCTCACGACGAGATCGACATAGAAATCCTGGGCCGGGATACGACCCGGGTTCAGTTCAACTACTTCACCGGCGGCGTCAGTGCCGGCCATGAGACGGTGATCGACCTGGGTTTCGATGCCGCGGCCGACTACCATGTCTACGCCTTTAGCTGGCAGCAGGATCGCATCGCCTGGTATGTCGATGGCGCCCTGATGCACGAGGTTTCCGCTGCTGCGGGCGCCCTGCCGAGTACCGCCGGCCAGGTCATCGCCAATCTGTGGGCGGCCCGGGGCATCGACGGCTGGAGCGGTACCTTCACACCCGCTGCGACGTCCTACCAGGCCAGTTACGACTGGATTCGGTACGCGCCTTTCGCCGTCACCGGCAGTGTCACCATCGGCGGCACGGCAATTCAAGGTCAAGTCCTTACGGCAGCCAATACCCTGGCGGATGCCGACGGCCTGGGCACTATCCGCTATCAGTGGCAAGTTTCGGCGGACGGCACCGCGAACTGGAGCAGTATCGCCGGCGCCACCGCGACCGGTTTTGCGCCGGGCGCGGGGCACGTGGGGCATTACCTGCGCGTGGTGGCAAGCTACACCGACGGCCACGGCACCGCCGAGGCCATTGCCAGCAATGCCACGTTGGCGGTGGCAGCGATGCAAAACCGTATCGCGGGAACGAGCGCGGCGGATACGCTGACGGGCAGTGCGGGGGACGACATCCTCGACGGCCTCGCCGGCAACGACGTTCTGAATGGCGGCGGCGGCAACGACGTTTTCGTCGGCGGCGCGGGCGCGGACACCATGAGCGGCGGTGCCGGCAACGACACCTATAGCGTCGACTCGTGGCAGGACCAGGTTGTTGAAGCCGCCAACGGCGGGTCTGACAATGTGCAGGCCGATCTCCACGAAGGCGGAATTTCCCGCTTCTTCAACCGGCTGTTTTCCTGGGTCGGACTCAGGAGCGAACCGCGCCAGATTCAGGTGCCCGACAATGTCGAGAACTATTATCTGAACGGCAATGTGGCCGCGGCCGTCACCGGGAACGAACTCGACAACGGGATCGTCGGCAACGCCGAAAACAACACGCTGAGCGGCGGCGCGGGCAACGACGTCCTGATTGGCGGCGGCGGGCAGGATACCTTCAGCGGCGGCACCGGTGCCGATACCTTCGTCGTCGATCGCGTGGCAGCGATGGTCGCCACGATCAACGACTTCAGCGCCGGCACCGATCATATCGGCTTGAGTCAGGGCAGCTTCGGCAGTCTTTTCGGCAACGGGGTACTGAGCGACAGCGTGCTCGGGAATGCCGCCGCGGCCACGAGCAGCGTCATGCGGCTCTACTACCATCAGGCGCAAGGCGCGTTGTACTTCGACGCCGATGGTAATGGCCTGATGAGTCCTGTGCAGATCGCCAGCTTTGCCGCTAACGCGAAACCTGCCGCGTTGTCGGCTACGGATTTCGTGCTGGCGAGCTAGTCGTCAGTCAGTGAGAAGTTGATGGGAAAAGCTGAAAGGCCAAAACCTTTCACGACAGAGGCACAGAGAAAACCTCTTTTGCCTTTCCTCTGTGTCTCCGTGGTTCAGG
>OBOI01000065.1_pt1 | contig 43118 bp, 47 predicted proteins | sample 1670151 | NCBI WGS metagenome assembly OBOI01 (sample SAMEA104232303, study PRJEB22302) | sediment metagenome | biome: forest; feature: aquifer; material: sediment | place: USA | collected 2011-08-07 | depth 0.01 m | reverse complement strand
CGCGCGGCGGCGCGGAAAGTGTCGCCGGCGGCGAACAGCACGCTTTTGCCGTCGTCGTGGAAATGGTGGGCGAGCTTGCCGATGGAGGTGGTCTTGCCGGCGCCGTTGACGCCGGCGATCATGACGATGAAAGGCTTGTGGCCGGCAACGGCCAGCGGCTGCTCCAGCGGCGCCAGCAGGCGTTCGAGCAGGGCCACCAGGGCTAGGCGCAACTGGGCCGGAGTTTCGAGCTTCTCGCGTTTGACCTGGGCCTTGAGTTCGTCGAGCAGCCAGTTCGTGGCGTCTACGCCGCAGTCGGCCATCAGCAGCGTGGTCTCAAGCTCTTCGAGCAGTTCGTCGTCGATTCTGGCGCGGCTGAACAGCTCGGAGAGCGGCGTGTTGAGCGCGCTGCGCGTCTTGGCGAGGCCGGCCTTGAGACGTTCGCTCCAACTGCGTTCGCCGGTCGCTGGCGTTGCGGCGCTGGCGGGGGCGGGCGCCTCGTCCTTCTTTTTCAGGAAACCAAACATGGGATGGGGTGTCGTAAGCGTGGCCGGGTTATCATCCGGCGACAGAGAAAACCATTCTAACAGAAGCCCTTACACCCATATGAGAAGAGCCTTTGTCCTTACCGCGCTGCTGGTTTTTACCGGCCTGGCGTCCGCCAATCCCTTCGAGAAGCAACTGGCCAACGGCTTGCGCGTCATCGTCAAGGAAGACCGGCGCGCACCCTCTGCCGTGCATATGGTCTGGTACCGAGCCGGCGCGATGGATGAGCACGACGGCGATTCGGGCCTGGCGCACGCGCTCGAACACATGATGTTCAAGGGCACGAAGACCGTGCCGCCGGGCGGCTTCAACAAGCGCGTGGCCGAAGCCGGCGGACGCGACAACGCCTTCACCAGCCTCGACTACACCGCCTATTTCCAGATTGTGCCCAACCGGGCGCTGCCGGAAATGATGGCGCTGGAGGCCGACCGCATGGCCAATCTCACGCTCACGGACAAGGAGTTCGCTGCCGAAATACAGGTGGTGATGGAAGAGCGGCGCCTGCGCACCGAAGACAATCCCCAGGCGCAGGTGTATGAGGCGCTGAACTCGGCCGCCTTCCAGGCCCACCCGTATCGCCGGCCCATCATCGGCTGGATGGACGATCTGGAACACATGACCGCCCAGGATGCCCGCGACTGGTACAAGCGCTGGTACGCGCCGAACAATGCCTATGTCGTGGTGGTCGGCGACGTCGATCACGAAGCGGTTTTTCGCCTCGCCGCCAAGACCTACGGCAGGATCAAGCCGCATGCCCTGCCCGGCCGCAAGCCGCAGAACGAGCCCGAGCAGGCCGGCATCAAACGCGTGACGGTCAAGGCGCCGGCCAAGCTCGCCTATCTTTCCATGGCCTGGAAGGTGCCCAAGCTCAAGGATGTCGATACGGATCGCGATCCTTATGCGCTCGAAGTGCTGTCGGCCTTGCTGGACGGCCATGAGGCGGCGCGCTTTCCGCGCAATCTGGTGCGCGACCAGAAGGTCGCCCAGTCTGCCGACGCCGGTTACGACAGTATGGCGCGCGGCGAGAGCCTGTTCATCGTCGGCGGCCAGCCGGGCGAAGGCCGGACGGTCATCGACCTGGAGGCGGCCCTGCGCGGCGAAATCAAGCGTATTCAGGACGAGGGCGTGACCGCCGAAGAACTCGCCCGCGTCAAGATACAGCTCGTTGCCGCCCAGGTTTACAAGCGCGATTCGATGATGGCGCAGGCCATGGAGATCGGCATGATGGAAGCCGCCGGCTATCGCTGGCGCGACATCGACAAGACCCTGGGGAAACTGCGCAGCGTGACGGCGGAAGAAGTGCAGGCCGTGGCGAAGAAATACTTCAAGGACGACACGCTGACGGTGGCGCTGCTCGATCCGCAGCCCATGGACAAAGCTGCGCCGAAGAAGCGCGGTTTCGCCGTGCGGCACTGAGGACAGGATTATGGAAAAGAATATTTACCACGGCGGGCACGGCGACACGGCGAAAACCGGAAGGCCGAAAAATCTGATTAGCCACGGGGGACACGGGGAGCACGGGGAAGGGCATAACCACGGAAAGGTGTATCGGGATTTCTCCGTGTCCTCCGTGGTGAATCGCATTTTCTGCTGTTCGCCGTGTCGCCGTGTTCGCCGTGGTTTAACAGGTTTGGTTTTTCTCGCCATCGCCTGCGCCGCCCATGCCGGCGTCAGGATCGAACACTGGGTTGCCCCTTCCGGCGCCCGCGTCTATTTCGTCGAAACCCATGCGCTGCCCATTCTGGACGTGCAGGCGGACTTCTCCGCCGGCGCGGCCTTCGATCCGCCCGGCAAAAGCGGGCTGGCGGGAATGACCCAGAGCCTGCTCGATGCCGGTGCCGGCGGCATGGACGAGGAGAAAATCGCCGGCCGGCAGGTCGACCTCGGCGTACGGCTCTCGGGCTCGGCCGACTACGACCGGGCCAGCCTGACGCTGCGCACCTTGTCGTCGCCGGCGGAGCGCGATGCGGCGCTCGATCTCATGCGCACACTGCTGACTCAGCCCGCCTTCCCCGAAGCCCCGCTGGCCCGCGAGAAGACCCGCAGCATCGCTGCCATCCAGGAAGCCGACACGCGGCCCGACAGCCTCGCCGCCAAACGCTTCGCCGCCGCCATCTACCCCGGCCATCCTTACGGCGTCACCGCCACCGCCGAGAGCGTTGCCCGCATCGCGCGCGACGATCTGGTCGCCTTCCATCGCGATCACTATGCGGCGAAGCGCGCGGCGATTTCCATCATCGGCGACGTCACGCGTGCCGAGGCCGAAGTCATCGCCCAGCGCCTCACCGAGGCGCTGCCGGCCGGCGCGGCCGAGACCCCTTTGCCCGAGGTCAAAAGCCCGGCGGCGGAGACGATCAGGCTTGCGCATCCGGCGACGCAAAGCCACATCCATGTCGGCCTGCCGGCCTTGAAACGCGGCGATCCGGATTTCTACGCGCTGCAAGTCGGCAACTACACGCTGGGCGGCGGCGGCTTCGTCTCAAGGCTGATGAAGGAAGTGCGCGAAAAGCGCGGCTACGCCTACAGCGTCTATTCCTACGTCGCGCCGCGCCGGCTCGAAGGCCCATTCGAGATGGGGCTGCAAACCAAGCGCGAACAGGCCGGCGCGGCGCTCAAGGTGGCGCGGGAGGTGCTCGACGAGTTTCTGGCCCACGGGCCGACGGAACAGGAACTCGCCGCCGCCAGGAAACACCTGGTCGACGGCATGGCGCTGCGCATCGACAGCAACGCCAAGCTGCTGGGCTACGTCTCGGTCATTGGCTTCTTCAAGCTGCCGCTCACTTATCTCGACGACTTCCCGAAGAAGGTGCAGGCGGTGACCTCCAAAGACGTGCGCGCAGCCTTCCAGCGCCACGTGAAGCCGGAAAACCTCGTGACGGTGATCGTCGCCGGCGATGCAGCGCAGTAGCCGTCCGGGACCGGGGCACTCGACTTCAAGGGTTTCCCCCGTGTGCCCCGTGCCCCCCGTGGTGATCGCCTTGCCGGAGATTGCGTGAGCCGCATCCGCATCACCGGCGGCGAGTGGCGCAGCCGGCTCGTGCAGGTCGAAGACGCGCCCGGCCTGCGCCCGACGCCCGACCGCGTGCGCGTAACGCTGTTCAACTGGCTGGGCCAGGATCTCGCCGGACTCGAATGTCTCGATCTCTTTGCCGGCAGCGGTATCCTCGGCTTCGAGGCCGCTTCGCGCGGCGCGGCGCGGGTCGCCCTGGTTGAGCAGGATCAACGCGTCTTCGCGGCGTTGCGCCAGAATGCCGATGCCCTGGGCGGCACGCGCGTGGAGCTTCACCGTGCGGATGCGCTAAAATTCGCCGCCTCGGCTGCCGGGCAGGGGCGAAAATTCGACCTGGTGTTTCTCGATCCGCCCTACCGGCACGAGTGGCTGCAACGGATTGCGCAACACCTGGCGGGACTGGCGAAGCCCGGCATGCGGGTTTATGCCGAGGCCGAGCATGCGCTGGAAGCCCTGGGCGACTGGCGTACCGTCAAGCAGGGCAAGGCCGGGCAGGTTTTCTACCATTTGCTGGAAAGAGCATGAGCCACAATACCGCCGTCTATCCCGGCACGTTCGACCCGCTGACGCGCGGCCACGAAGATCTCGTGCGCCGCGCCTCCAAGCTTTTCGACCATGTCGTCGTCGGCATTGCCGAGAGCCGCACCAAGCGGCCCTTCTTCAATCTCGACGAACGGGTGGCGATTGCGCAGGAGCTGCTCGCGCCCTACGCCAACGTCGAGGTGCGCGGCTTCGACTGCCTGCTGATGGACTTCCTGCGCGAGAACCGTTCCAGCGTTATCGTGCGCGGCTTGCGCGCGGTTTCCGACTTCGAGTACGAGTTTCAGATGGCGGGCATGAACCGCATTCTCTACCCCGACGTCGAGACCGTATTCCTGACCCCGGCCGAACAATACATGTTCATCTCGGCGACGATGGTGCGCGAAATCGCCACCCTCGGCGGCGACGTATCGAAATTTGTCCAGCCTTTGGTTGTCCAAAGACTGGCGGATAAACTTAAATAGACAAGGAAACATCATGGCCCTGATCATTACCGACGAATGCATCAACTGCGACGTGTGCGAGCCCGAGTGCCCGAACAACGCGATTTCCCAAGGCGACGAGATTTACATCATCGACCCGGACAAATGCACCGAATGCGTCGGCCACTTCGATACGCCCCAGTGCCGCGAAGTCTGCCCGGTCGATTGCATTCCCATGGACCCGAATCACGTCGAGTCGCATGATCAGTTGATGACAAAGTTCGTCAAGCTGACCGCAAAATAAGCGATATCAGCGCTGGCAGCGCGGGCAGAAGCAGGTGCTGCGCTGCCCCTGGCGTATGCCTATGATTGTGGCGCCGCAGACGCGGCACGGTAGTCCGGCGCGATCATAGACGCGATGCCGCGTCTGGAAGCAGCCGAGTTCTCCATCGGAGTGGGCAAAATCGCGCAGGCTGCTGCCGCCGGCCGCGATTGCCGCCCGCAGGGTTTTCTTGATCGCCGGCACCAGCTTCTCCAGCCGTTCGCGGGGTACGCGCCCCGCCGCCCGGCGCGGGTCTATGCCCGCCAGAAACAGGCTTTCCGACGCATAGATGTTGCCGATGCCGACGACGAGATGGGAGTCCATCAGTGTCGGCTTGATGGCCGCTTTGCGCCCGTTGAGCGCCGCTTCCAGCCAGTCGGCGGTAAAGCCGCGGGAAAGCGGTTCCACGCCCAGACGCGCCAGCAGCGGGTGGGCGAGCACATCGCCCGCTATCCACAGCAGTGCGCCGAAACGGCGCGGGTCGCGCAGGCGCAGCGCGGTGCGGCCGAAGACGAGGTCCACATGGTCGTGCTTTTCCGGCGGCCGGCTGGCCGGCACCAGCCGCAGGCTGCCCGACATGCCCAGGTGCAGCAGCAGGTGGCCGCTGCCAAAACGAGGTTTCAGTGAAGACTCATGCGCGCTTGCGGGCGTGACGTCGGAACCAAAATCGAACAACAGGTATTTGCCGCGCCGCTCGACCGACAGCAGGGTCTTGCCCGCGATGGCGGCTTCATGCGGCAGCGGGTAGCGCAAGGCCGCCGTCCGCAGCACCATGCGCGTGAGCCGGCGCCCGGCAAGCTGTGGCGCGATGCCGCGGCGCGTCACCTCGACCTCGGGGAGTTCAGGCATGTCGAGAGGCTTGTGAAACTGCTAACATGGCTTCATTGTATTGGAACCGCCGGTTCCTGAATTTTCCCTTATGAAACTGCGACTTCTCCCCTTAGTGCTGCTCGCTCTTCTCGGCCCCGGCCTGGCCTGCGCCGACGAGGCGGCGGGAGATGAGGCTGCTGCCAGCGTTCGCCTGCCGCAGATGGAGCTTACGCCGCAAATCCTGCTCCAGTTTCTCGTCGCCGAACTGGCTGGGCAACGCGGGCAGATGGCCCTTGCCGTCGGCACCTACCGCGATCTGGCGAAGGCGACGCGCGATCCGCGCATTGCCAGACGTGCCGCCGAAATGGCGCTCTACGTCCGCCACTACGAGGCCGCGCTTGAGTCGGCACGCATCTGGGTCGAGGCCGATCCCGCCTCCCAGCAGGCTGGCCAGATGCTGGCCAGCCTGCTGGCCGCGAGCGGACGCGGCGAAGAACTGATGGCCCATATCGGCAAGATGCTCGCCGCGGCGGGGCCGGATATCGGGCCGGCACTGCTGCGTCTGAACCGCGTTTTCGCCCGCAGCGGCGACAAGGTCGCGGTGCTGAAGCTGATCGACGCGGTGACTTCTCCGTACCTCGATCTGCCCGAGGCCCATTTCGCGCGTGCCGTGGCCGCCTACGAGGCGCAGGATTTGCCGCGCGCCAGTCATGAGATCGAACGTTCCCTGGCGCTACGCCCAAACTGGGAGCAGGCCGCCTTGGTGCGTGCGCAAATTGTCGCGCGCGGCCCGGAGATGCTTGACGGCCTGAAGGGCTTTGTCGCCGGCAATCCCAAGGCGCGCGAGGCGCGTCTCGCCTATGCGCGCGCCCTGGTCGGGGAGAAACGCTACGACGACGCGCGGCGCGAATTTTCGCAGTTGCTCGAAGACAACCCGGACAACGCAGACGTCATTTATGCCGTCGCCGTTCTGTCGCTGCAGCTCAAAGACACGGCGCTGGCAGAGAAGCATCTCAAGCGCCTGATCGATCTCGGCTACGCCGAAGCGGACAGTGCCCGCCTCTATCTGGGACAGATCGCGGAGGAGCGAAAAAGCTGGGACGAGGCGATACAGTGGTATTCCCAGGTTGCCGCCGGCGAGCCCTATATTGCGGCACAGATGCGCATCGCCAACCTGCTGGCCCAGACCGGGCGACTCGACGAAGCCCTTCGCCGCCTGCAGGAGGCCCGCGCCGACGGCCTGCGCGAGCGCGCGCAACTGATACTCGGCGAAGCCCATTTGTTGCGCCAGGTCGGCCGCCATGACGACGCTTACGCGGTGCTTCAGCGCGGACTCGCCGCTCAGCCCAATCAGCCCGACCTGCTTTACGAAGTGGCGCTGGCCGCGGAGAAGGTCGGGCGCTCCGAAGTGCTGGAGCGCAACCTGCGCCAGCTTATCCTGATCAAGCCCGACCACGCCCACGCCTATAACGCGCTCGGTTATTCGTTCGTCGATCGCGGCGAGCGCCTTGACGAAGCGCAGCAGTTGATCGACAAGGCACTGGAACTCTCGCCGGACGACCCCTTCATCCTCGATAGCAAGGGCTGGCTGCTGTTTCGCAAGGGCGACAGCCTGGCCGCCCTCGGCATCCTGAAAAAGGCCCTCTCCTTGCGTCCCGATCCCGAGATCGCCGCCCATTTTGGAGAAGTGCTGTGGACGCTTGGGCGCCGTGACGAAGCGCTCGCGACCTGGAACGACGCAGCCCAGGCCAACCCCGGCAACGAGGCGCTGGCGGCAACGATCAAGCGGTTCAAGCCCTGAGACTGCCTCGCAAAACCGGCCATGTGCGATTCATGCGACCGGCTCTGAAGCTCCGTCTGTTCCTCGCCTGCGCACTGGCCGTTCTCACGGCCGGGTGCGAGTTGCTTCCGCTCAGGGAAGGTCCGGTTGTCGAGCGCCCTGCGCGCGAGCGGATTGCCGCGTTTTCCTTCGACGGTCGGGTCGCGGTGCGGCAGGGCGATACACGCAACTCGGCGAATATCGAATGGCGGCATCAGCCGGGCAGCGATGAAATCTTGTTGACGACGCCTCTGGGCCAGGGCGTGGCCGAACTCCGCCGCGACGCCCGCGGCGCACGGCTCGTTACCGCCGACAAGGAAGCGGTCGAGGCGCCGGATTGGGAAGAGCTTTCCGCCCGCGTGTTCGGCATCGCGCTGCCGCTGGCCAATATGCCGCGCTGGCTGCTTGGCGACGTGCCTTACACCCGGCGCGACAGCCAGGGACGGCCGCAGGAGGCCTTGGCGAGCGGATGGGACATCCGCTACCTGGACTACGAGTCTCCCGCCCCGAGTGCCCTGCCGGTGCTGATCGAGTTGCGCCGCGACGACATCGAACTGCGCTTGAAGGTGGATGCATGGCAACTGGAGTGACGACGAGCTCAGGCGAAGTTGCGGCGCAGGCTAAGCTGAGCGAGGCGAAGGTTAAGGGCGGCAGCCCGGCCGGAGGCAATACCTGGGATAGCGACTGGCCCGCCCCGGCCAAGATCAACTTGTTCCTGCACGTCGTCGGCCGCCGTGACGACGGCTACCACCTTCTGCAAACCGTATTCCGCTTTCTCGACTTCGGCGATGTCCTGCGCTTCGCTTCGCGCGAGGATGGCCGCATCGTCGCGGCCAACCCGCTGCCCGGCGTCGATCCGGAAACCGACCTGACGGTGCGCGCGGCACGTCTGCTGGCCCGGACGGCCGGTATCGCAACGGGTGTGACCATCGCGCTGGAAAAACGTATTCCGATGGGCGGCGGCCTCGGCGGTGGCAGTTCGGATGCCGCCACGACCCTGCTCGCGCTCAATCGTCTGTGGCGCTGCGGCCTGAGTTCGCAGGCCTTGCAGGCGCTGGGCCTGCAACTCGGGGCCGACGTGCCGATCTTTATTCACGGCCGCAGCGCCTTCGCCGAGGGTGTGGGCGAGCACTTCACCGACGTCGCGCCGCCGCTGGCCTGGTATCTCGTCACCATGCCGGGCGTGGCCGTGCCGACGCCCGAGATATTCCGGGCGCCCGAGCTGCGGCGCGACACATCGGCAATTCCTCCTGCCGCCTGGCGGCCCGGATTCGGCGCCAACGATCTCGAACCCGTCGCCTGCCGGCTCTATCCCGAAGTCGCCGAACACCTCGCATGGCTGCGGCAACGTGCGCCCTCGCGCATGAGCGGTTCCGGTGCCTGCTGCTTCGCGGAATTTGCTGGCGAAGCAGCGGCGCGCGCGGCGCTGGCCGCCTTGCCGCCGGGGATGCGGGGCTTCGTGGCGCGCGGCGTGGACGTCCATCCCGTTTTTGAATTGACATAGTCCCGGAAATCCCGGACAATTCGCCCCCTTTCGGCACCCCGGCTGGGTCTGTCGAGTTGGGGAGTCGCCAAGCTGGTTAAGGCACCGGATTTTGATTCCGGCATGCGAAGGTTCGAATCCTTCCTCCCCAGCCAAATCCTTGGCGGGTAGGTGCCGCGCCCGCCGTTTCCAGAGACGCTCATGGCCTTCGATAGCCTGATGGTATTCACCGGCAACGCCAACCCGAAGTTGGCGACCGACGTCGTGAAACGGCTCAACATCAAGCTGGGTCGGGCCACGGTCGGCCGCTTCTCCGACGGCGAGATTACGGTCGAAATTCTCGAACATGTGCGCGGCCACGACTGCTTTATTTTGCAGCCGACCTGCCAGCCGACCAACGACAGCCTGATGGAAGTGGTCATCCTCGCCGACGCCTTGAAGCGCGCCTCGGCCGGCCGTATCACCGCCGCGATTCCCTATTTCGGTTATGCCCGCCAGGACCGCCGCCCGCGCTCGGCGCGCGTGCCCATCACGGCCAAAGTCATCGCCAACATGCTGCAAGCCGCCGGCGTGCAGCGCCTGCTCACCGTCGATCTCCACGCCGACCAGATCCAGGGCTTCTTCGACATTCCGGTGGACAACATCTACGCCGCGCCCATCCTGCTTGGCGACATCTGGAAGCAAAGCCATCCCGACCTGCTGGTGGTGTCGCCCGACGTCGGCGGCGTGGTGCGCGCGCGCGCCATCGCCAAGCGCCTCGAATCCGATCTGGCCATCATCGACAAGCGCCGTCCCAAGGCCAACGTCTCCGAAGTGATGAACATCATCGGCGACGTGGACGGCCGCACCTGCGTCATCATGGACGACATCGTCGATACCGCCGGCACGCTGTGCAAGGCGGCGCATGCATTGAAGGAACACGGCGCCAAGCGCGTGCTGGCCTACTGTACTCATCCAGTGCTGTCCGGTTCGGCGGTGGCGCGGATTCAGGATTCGCAGCTCGACGAACTCGTGGTGACCGATACCATTCCCCTGCGCGACGACGCCCGCGCCAGTAACCGTATCCGCGTCGTGCCGATCGCCGGCCTGTTGGCCGAGACTCTGCTGCGCATCAGCAACGAAGAGTCGGTTTCATCGCTGTTCATGGATTGATTCACCGCCGCGGCGATTTTGTCGCGGCATAACCCAACCGTCTGGTCGCGGACGGTTTTATTTTTGGAGCAATAAAATGCAAATCGAATTCAACGCCAAAAAGCGCGAGCTACAGGGCACGGGTGCGAGCCGCCGCCTGCGTCGCGCCGGCCGGGTCCCCGGCATCGTTTACGGCGGCACCGTCACGCCGACGTCCATCGAGATCGACCACAACGAGATTTTCCAGCATCTGCGCAAGGAAGCCTTCTACTCCTCCGTGCTGACCATGAATCTCGATGGCACCAAGGAAATGTGCCTGCTGCGCGACGTGCAGCGTCACCCCTTCCGCCAGTTGATCCTGCACGTCGATTTCCAGCGCATCGACGCCAGCCACAAGATTCACCAGAAGGTGCCGCTGCACTTCGTCAACGCCGACATCTGCCCGGGCGTCAAGCTTTCCGGCGGCATGGTGCAGCACGTCATGACCGAACTCGACGTGCGCTGCCTGCCCAAAGACCTGCCGGGCTTCATCGAGATAGACCTTAAAGATCTCAGCGGCGGTCACTCGATGCACGTTTCCGAGCTCAAGCTGCCCGAAGGCGTCGAGGCCATGCTGCACAAAGGCGAAGACCCCGTAGTGGCGACCGTCGTCATCCGCGGCGGTGCCGCCGACGAAGCTGCCGATGCCGCTGCTGCTGCCGCCGCCGCAACCCAGGTCGTCGCTGCAGAGAAGAAGCCGGCCGAGAGGAAGGCCGAGAGGGTCGACAAGCGTTAATTCCCGGCGATGCAGGCACCCCTGCGACTGATAGTCGGCCTCGGCAACCCCGGGGCCGAATATTCCGAAACCCGGCACAACGCCGGGTTTTGGTTTTGTGAGCGTCTGGCGCGCGACATGGGTGTGACCCTGGCGCGCGAGTCGCGCTTTCGCGGCCTGGCCGGCAACGCGCGCAGTGATGGCGTCTGGCTGCTGCTGCCGCAGACCTTCATGAACCGCTCGGGTGAGGCCGTGCAGGCACTGTCGCACTTCTACCGCATCGAGCCGCAAGAGATGCTGATCGTGCATGACGAACTCGACCTGCCGCCCGGGCAAGTGCGGCTCAAGTTCGGCGGTGGCCTGGGCGGGCACAATGGCTTGAAGGACATCACCAGCCGGCTCGGCACCCAGGACTACTGGCGCTTGCGCATCGGCATCGGCCATCCCGGCGACAGGAACGAAGTGGTGAACTACGTGCTGAAGCCGCCGCGCAAGGAAGAAGCGGTGGAGATCGACACCGCCATCGACCGCGCGTTGCTGGCCTGGCCGCAGCTCGCAAAATCCGATTACAACGCGGCCATGCAGAAAGTTAACGCCAAGCCCGCAGTACCCACCAAGGAAGAACCATGAGTCTCAAATGCGGCATCGTCGGCTTGCCCAATGTCGGCAAGTCCACCCTCTTCAACGCGCTGACCAAGTCGGGCATCGCGGCGGAAAACTATCCTTTCTGCACCATCGAGCCTAATGTCGGCATCGTCGAACTGCCCGACCCGCGCTTGGATGCGCTTTCCGCCATCGTCAAGCCGCAACGCATCCAGTACGCCATCGTCGAGTTTGTCGACATCGCCGGTCTGGTGGCGGGTGCATCCAAGGGCGAGGGCCTGGGCAACCAGTTTCTCGCCAACATCCGCGAGACCGATGCCGTCGTCCACGTCGTGCGCTGTTTCGCCGACGACAACGTCGTGCATGTGGCGGGCCGCATCGATCCGATTGACGACATCGAAGTCATCGACACCGAACTCGCGCTGGCCGATCTCGCAACCGTCGAAAAGGCGCTGGTGCGCTACACCAAGCAGGCCAAGTCTGGCGGCGACAAGGAAGCCAAGCTGATCGTCTCGGTGCTGGAAAAATGCCAGGCGCAACTGGATCAGGCCAAGCCGGTGCGCGCGCTCGACCTTTCCAAGGAGGAGCGCGCCAACCTCAAGTCCTTCTGCCTCATCACCGCCAAGCCCGTGCTCTATGTCGCCAACGTCAAGGAAGGCGGCTTCGAGAACAATCCGCATCTCGACGCGGTGCGAGAACACGCCAAGACCGAGGGCGCCGAGGTGGTGGCGATTTGCGCCGCCATTGAAGCCGAGATCGCCGAACTTGCCGACGACGAAAAGAAGATTTTTCTCGAAGACCTCGGCCTCGAAGAACCGGGCCTCAACCGCCTGATCCGCACCGCCTTCAAGCTGCTCGGGCTACAGACCTACTTCACCGCCGGAGTCAAGGAAGTGCGCGCCTGGACCATCCACGTCGGCGACACCGCGCCCCAGGCCGCCGGCGTTATTCATACCGACTTTGAACGCGGCTTCATTCGCGCCCAGACCATCGCCTTCGACGATTTCGTGGCTTTCAAGGGCGAAGCCGGCGCCAAGGAAGCCGGCAAGATGCGCGCTGAAGGCAAGGAATACGTCGTCAAGGACGGCGACGTGCTGAACTTCCTGTTCAACGTCTAGTGCCGCGCTGGCGCAATGGCATGAATCGCGTTAATCTTTCTGCGGAACGAACGACGAGGGCGCGTGCCATGCGGAAATTTCAGACGTTGTTGATGATGTCGGTCGTCGGCGGGCTGGCGCTGGCCGCTACCGACAGCGAGGCCAAACGCGTCGGCGCATCGTCGAAGAGTTCCGCCGCTTCGACGCGGCATGCCGAGGAACCGGCGAAGGGCACGAGCGTGACGATCGTGCCGACCTTCCGTTCGTCCGTCGCTGGCGCCGCTGCCGGAACGGCGGCCGGAGCCGCCGCCGCGGCAACGACCGCTACCGATCAGGCGCAGTTAGCGGCGGCAAAGGCTGCCGCGGCCGAAGAGCAGCGCTTATCCAAGCTCAGCGACTTCGAGCGCAAGGCTGAGATAGATGAGGCGGCGAAAAGGGCCGAGCAAGCTGCCAAGGCTGCGGAGATGCGCTGGAACGCGGAGCAGGAGGCAAAAGCGGCGGCCGACAAGCACCGTCAGGAAATGGCCGAAGCCAGGCGCCGGGCGGACGAAGACCGCGCGGCGGAGGAAAAGCGCCAGGCGGTCGAACGCGAGAAATCCTGCATCATCAAGCCGGCGATGAGCGACGCCGAGATCGAACACTGCAAGTGGGCATGGAGCTTCCCGCCGCCCTGACCGCCACCGCGGGCCGTCAGTTGGCCTGAGCGGCGATTTCCTTGCGCACGGATTCCATGTCGAGGCCGCGCACCTGTTCCACCAGTTGATCCAGCGCCGCGGCCGGCAGGGCGCCGGCTTCGGCGTAGAGGATGACCTGCTCGCGAAACACCATCAGCGTCGGAATCGAACGAATGTTGAAGGCGCCGGCGAGTTCCTGCTGCTCTTCGGTATTCACCTTGGCGAAGGCGACGTCCACGTACTTCTCCGCCGCCGCCTCGAAAGTCGGCGCGAAGGACTTGCACGGGCCGCACCAGCCCGCCCAGAAGTCGATGATGACGATATCGTTATCGGAAATGACCTGCTTGAAGTTTTCCGTCGTCAGTTCGATGGTCGCCATGGAATCGCCGTCCTTGATAAAAATTGAGCGGGGAATGCTACCGGTTAATGCGCTGCCGTGGTATCAATCGCGCCGATGAAGGAATCCAAGTTTTATCGCGGGCGCTTTGCGCCTTCGCCCACCGGGCCGTTGCACTTCGGCTCGCTGGTCGCTGCGCTCGGCAGTTGCCTCGAAGCGCGGGCACGCGGGGGCGAATGGCTGGTGCGCATGGAAGACGTGGACGAGCCGCGCTGCTCTGGCACTGCCGCTGCCGGTATTCTGCGTACGCTGGAGCGCCTGGGTTTTGCCTGGAACGGCGCGGTCGTGGTGCAAAGCCGGCGCACGGCGCGCTACCGCGAGCTGCTCGAAGGCCTCAAGGCCGCCGGCCTTGCCTATCCCTGCGCCTGCACACGCCGCGAACTGGCCGACTCGGCACTGGCCCCGGATGGCGCCTTGATCTATCCCGGCACCTGCCGCCATGGCTTGCCGCCGGGCAAACCAGCGCGCGCCTGGCGGCTGCGCGTGGAAGATGCCATCGTCGCCTTCGACGACGCGATCCAGGGCCGGGTGAGCCAGCATCTGGGCAAGGACGTCGGCGACTTCGTGCTGCTGCGCGCCGACGGCTATTTTGCCTATCAGCTCGCGGTGGTGGCCGACGACGCCGATCAGAACATCACCCATGTCGTGCGCGGCGCCGACCTGCTCGACTCCACGCCGCGGCAGATTTATCTGCAATCCTGCCTGGGCCTGCCCACACCCGCCTACGCCCACCTGCCGGTGGCGGTGAATGGCGTCGGCGAGAAGCTCTCTAAGCAGACGCTGGCCGGCGCGGTGGACAAGCTCGATTCCGCGAGCGTGCTGATCGATGCGCTGCGCTTTCTCGGTCTGGAGCCGCCTGAGGCGATGGGTGATGTCGCCGAAGTCTGGGCCTGGGCGCGGCAGAACTGGCAACTGGGAAAAGTGCCCCGCAGGCGCAGTCAGCCAGGGCCGGAATAGACGCCGGGCTACGGTTTCACGATGCTTTCCCGGCAGCCTGTACGAAGGCAGCCAGCGCCACGGATTCCGCGCCGCCACACGCGTGGAGGCCGGCGATTACGCCGGCCCGATTCTGCGGCGGTTGGTTCTGGCTCACCTTCCACTTGCCGCAGAGGCGGTTGATAACGATTTCGATGCCAACGACTGCGCCCATCATCTTCTCAGCGTAGTCCGGTGGCGCGTCGGACAGGCGCCAAGGTTCCGGGAACGCGTTTTCATGTTCGGCGGTGAGCGTCTCGATCTGGCCGCGTATCCAGGTCGCGTCGTCGATGACGCGCAGCGTGCCGTAAGCATGAGCAACCGCATAGTTCCAGGTCGGCACCGCCTTCCCGGTTTCGGCCTTCGTCGGATACCACGACGGCGTGACGTAAGCGTCCGGGCCGTGGAATATCGCCAGCACTTCCATCTCGTTGGCGAAATTGCTCGAGAGCGGGTTGGCGCGCGCGACGTGACCGCGCAATGTCCCCAACGCAGAGGATTCTGCGGCCAGCAGCAAAGGAATGTGATCGGCGTTGAGTCCGTCCGACGCGAGAGTCACCAGAGTGGCCAGGGGCCGCGCCCGCATCAGTTTGTGCAGGACATCGACGCGCGGTTCGTCAAAGTGTTTGGGGATATACATGGCGTGGGCTGACGGTGATGAGCATTACCGGTTGGCCGATTGTTGGAAGATTCAAAGAAAAATGGGCTAGCGCCAGCGCTAACCCATTGAATCTTTGGTGGTGATGGGGGGACTTAAACCCTCGACCTACGGATTATGAATCCTTACCGACGCACCACAATAAAGTACATTGTCTTACATTACAACGCGCTACCTGCCGTCATCTTACTTCATCGGCGCGTTATGCAACATCGCCGTTGAACCTTTGTTGAACCCGCCGCCTACTCGTTGAAAAGCTCGGCGTGCGTGCCGGCACGAACAAAGACTACCATCCCCGCTGGTGACACTTCGGCCAGGCGATAGATGAGCAGGAGGTCGCCGCCTATGTGGCATTCCCGGTTGCCGTCCCATTCGCCTTTGAGTGGATGATCGAGCCATTCAGGCCCAAGCGGCGCGTCGTTGGCGACGAGCAACAGCATCGCCTCTTTCAGCCGCTTCATATCGTAGCGACCGGAGCGTTCCAGCCGCACCCAATCCTTCGGGAAAGTCTTGGTGTAATCGACCGCCCTGGGAAGCGAAGCCCGCTTACTGCTTGCCGGCTTCTTTTTCGAGGGCATTGAACACTTCGTCGGCGTTGCTGAAGCGGGCAGACCGCGACTTCACGATCGCATCTGCTTCGGCCAGTGCGGCACGGGTTTCAGCGTTGGGTACCTTCAATTCAAACGGAAGTGCCTTGTCGGCAACCACGCGCGTCAGAAAGACGCGCACCGCATCAGAAACGGAAAGCCCCATCGCCGCAAGCGTTTCAGTCGCCTGCGTCTTGATTCCCTCGTCCAAACGGACATGAACCATTGTCGTAGCAGCCATTGCAGTGTCTCCTAACAAGTGAGATACATCGTATCTCGATAGCTGGCTATTAGCAACCCTTGTCGGGAAGACTTTCGCATGCGAAAGTCCAATTCAAGGTCAACGCACGCGCTGCGCCACACCTTCGCCAGCCACTTCATGATGAACGGCGGCAACATTCTGGCGCTGCAAAAGGTTCTCGGGCACCACAGCCTGACCATGATCATGCGGTACGCCCACTTCTCGCCAGAGCATCTAAACGAGGTCAGGCAACTGAATCCGCTGGCCGGTCTGAATCTCGGTTGAACTTCCGTTGAACCCTGAAAAGAAAAATGGGTTAGCGCCAGCGCTAACCCATTGATTCTTGGTGGTGATGGGGGGACTTGAACCCTCGACCTACGGATTATGAATCCGTCGCTCTAACCAGCTGAGCTACATCACCGAATTCTGGTAGGGGCAGTAGGATTCGAACCTACGACCAACTGATTAAGAGTCAGCTGCTCTACCAACTGAGCTATACCCCCGACGACGGCAATGGTAGGTGGTACAGGATTTGAACCTGTGACCAACTGGTTAAAAGCCAGCTGCTCTACCAACTGAGCTAACCACCCGCCGAAAACGGCGAATTATAGCGGCTCGCTCAGGGCTGCGCAACCCGCTACGCAGCCCCTGGTAGCGGATGGAATCAGAACTCGCCAAGTGCGCCGGCACGCATGATCTTGTCGATTGCGTCGCGCACCTTGATCGAGTTCTCCCGCATCTTGTCGGTAATCTTGTTGGGGTTCTTGCTCGCGTCGAGCCAGCGCACGTCCCAGTCCAGCGTCATGACCCAAATCTTCTTGTTGGCGTCCTCCAGAACTGCGATGCGGCAAGGGAGGAAGACTGAAAACTCAAGCGCATAGTCAAGAATCTCCCGTGCGATCATGGCGTCGCAAAAACTATAGAACTCAACGCGCGGCGTGTCCTTGTTGCCGGTGATGGCAACAACGTCCTTCCACAAGGCGTTAACGCCGACATACTTGAAGTTGAGTTCGTTGGCCTTGACCTTCATGGCTTCGACGACATCGTCGTACGACAGTCCCTCCTTCGCCTGGTACTTGACTGCCATCATGGCGATCATGTCCCGCAACGAGAAGGGGTTGGCGGCCATAACGGTAGAAGCCGCATTGGCGCGAGCCTCCGGGCTGATCGACGGCTGAACCGTGTTCGGAACGTGCGCCTCGGCCGGACGTGTCGGTGGCAACACGATATTGAAAGGCAGCGGCGTCTCCTGCCGCAAATCCTGCGCGGGAAGCTTGCTTGGTGACTTGTCCTTCTTGATTGTGCCGACGTCGTCGGCGTGGGCGCCAAGACTGACGGCGATCAAAAACACGGGCAATAGTTTTGCGATGTTCCGCAGCATGGGGACCATCCTCCAGAATGCGGGCGACGGGGGAAGGTCTAGCCTTCCCCCTGCCTGCGGTGATGCGGGGCGATTACTTCTTCGCGGCGGTGTCGGCAGCTTTTTCGGCAGCGCTGGCGCCGGCCTTCGCGGCTTCAGTACCGGCTTTGGCTCCGGCCTTGGCAGCATCGGTACCGGCCTTGGCGCCGGCCTTAGCTGCATCCGCACCCGCCTTGGCTCCTGTATGAGCCATGTCGCCGGCAGTCTTGGCACCCGTTTTGGCCATGTCGCCGCCGGTCTTGGCACCGGTCTTGGCCATGTCTCCCGCTGCCTTGGCACCGGCCTTGGCGGCATGGCTGCCGGACTGGGCTACACCACTCATGGATTTGTTCATGTCCGTCGCCATCTTCGGCATCGCGGTCATGGCCACGGCCATGGCATTCATCATCTGGACCATGAGTTGCGGATTCATGGCCTTCATCATGGCGTCCATCATCTGCGGATTAGTCATGGCGCCAACCCACTGGTTCATGACCTCGGGCGACAGCATGCCCATCATGGAGTTGATCATCTTCGGGTCGGTCATCGCGGTCATCCACGGGCCCCAGACCTTAGGATCTGCCATGCCGACCATGGAGTTCATCATCTTCGGATCGGTCATCGCGGTCATCCACGGCGTCCACACGGAGGGATCGGCCATGCTCATCATGGAGCCGATCATCTTCGGGTCAGTCATGGAGTTCATCCACGGCGTGATGACCTTGGGATCGGCCATCGCCATCATGGAATTGATCATCTTCGGATCAGACATGGCGTTGATCCACGGCGTCCACATCTTCGGATCGGCCATGCCCACCATGGAGTTCATGAGCTTGGGATCGGTCATGGCGGTGACCCACGGCGCCCACATCTTCGGATCGGCCATGCCCATCAGCGAATTCATCATCTTCGGATCGCTCATGGTGGTAAGCCACGGCGTCCACACCTTGGGATCGACGATGGACATCATGGAGTTCATCATCTTCGGATCGGTCATGGAGGTCATCCACGGCGTCCACACCTTGGGATCTCCCATGGCGATCATGGAGTTCATCATCTTCGGATCGGTCATGGACTTGATCCAGGGCGTCCATATCTTCGGGTCGCCCATCGCCATCATGGAGTTCATCATCTTCGGATCGGTCATCGCCGTCATCCACGGCGTCCAGACCTTGGGATCGCCCATCGCCATCATCTGGGCCATCATCTTCGGATCGGTCATGGCGGTCATCCACGGCGCCATCATCTTGGGATCCATCATGTTGACCATCGCGCCCATCATCTTGGGATCGGTCATCGAGGTCATCCAGTCGCCCATACCCTTGTTCCAGCCGTCCATGGACGGCATCTGAACGTCGGCGGCAAAGGCGACGGGGGCTTGCCACATAGCCGCAATGATCGCGGCGGCCATCAAGCTCTTGCGTGTTTGCATAATCTCCTCCGAATGTAACGAAAAAAGGCTGAACCGGGATGGGGTCTGAATCCAGCAGTAGGGCCAATTGCGCCATCGGTCACGTAGCCGGTGGCACTTATAACTCGCAGGCTATCATACAAGCCCGCATGAGTATGTTCAAACGATATGTTTTTATCTACTGAAACCTCCCGGGGAAACGGGAGATCAGGCTTCACTCACGCATCATTTGCCAGTATTCGTACTTCATGGTTGCCGTGGCGCCGACAACGATGGAAACGAAGGTGATGATCGAGCCCAGAGAGAGTGTCGAGAAACCGGACAGCCCTTGTCCTATCGTACAACCCACCGCGGTAACGCCGCCAAAGCCCATCAGTGTGCCGCCGATGATGTGGCGGAACATGTCCTGAGCGGAAACGAAGTGTTCCCACCGGAAAGCCTTGGTGGCGATGGCATAGAGAAACGACCCGATGCCAACACCGAAAACCGTTGCCACGCCCCAGGTTGCCACAGTGCTGGTATCCGTCCACATTGCCCAAAACTCGATCGTATATGCCGACGGGGCAATAAATGACATCGACTCGGCAAGCTTGGAGTTGGTGCCGAAAACAATTTCCTGCAAGGTCTCCGGGTCTTCCGCCAGGCCGAGCTTGCCCGTGACATACCAGCCGGCAACGACGACGGAGCCGAGCACGAGTCCGGCGAGGAAGTTGTCCTTGTTTTCCCAGAATTCGCGGTTAAGAACCACAAAGGCAAAAATAAGACCGCCGATAACGCACGCAAAAACCATTTGCGCCATCGCCAGATCCAGACCGAAAATACCACCGAAGAGATGCGGCAGGGTCTGGTTGGTCGGCAGGTGTGCGGTCACCGACGAGGCTTGTAGCAGGTTGACGCGAAACGGTGCAAAAACGCCGCGCAGCGTCAGCTGTGCGGCGTAAGCCATATATATGAATACGATAACCGCCTTGAGATTGCCGCCGCCAACGCGCACCAGCGTTTTGTTACCGCAGCCGGACGCCAGCGTCATGCCGACGCCGAAGACAAGCCCGCCGACGATATGGGCGAGCCAAGGAAGATTCTGGCCGGTGTAGAGCGTCTTGGTGAGGTCAATGGCGCCGCTGTAGGCAAGATAGTTGGTGCCGATGATGGCGACAGCGATGGCCAGCAGCCATGCCCGCATGCGCCCCCAGTCGCCCATGTTGACGACATCGGAAACCGCACCCATGGTGCAGAAATTGGTCTTATTGGCAAAAAAACCGAACACGATGCCGAGGCCGAAACCCCACCAAGCCACGGTTCTTGCAAGATCCTGCATTTCCGACATCGTCCCCTCACTATAGGAATTTGAATAGTTTTAGTCTTTGGATTGTCTGCGAAAGGCAACCCTGCGAAAACTTAAAGGTTTTATTGGGCGGATAACTCGCCTCTATCCTTTGAGCCAATCTCCGCGGGACGGTAACGCGTCGCGTCAACGATATTTGCGTCAATAAAACCGGCGCGGCGCAGCCGGCAGGAATCGCAGACGCCGCACGCGCGACCTTCCGGATCGGCTTGATAGCACGAGACGGTAAGGCTGAAATCGACACCGAGCGCCGTTCCGCGGCGGATGATGTCCGCCTTCGACAGATCGATCAGCGGCGCGTGAAGCCGCAAAGTCCTGCCTTCGACTGCCGCCTTGGTCGCGAGATTAGCCATCGCTTCGAACGCGCGGATGTACTCCGGACGACAGTCTGGATAACCGGAGTAATCGACCGCATTGACGCCGACGAAAATATCCTGGGCGCCCAACACCTCCGCCCAGGCCAGGGCAAGCGACAGCATTACGGTGTTGCGCGCCGGCACGTAAGTGACGGGAATGCCCGGCTGCACGCCGCCGGTAGGCACCGCGATGGCGATGTCCGTAAGCGCCGAGCCGCCAAACTGGGTCATGTCGATTTTCACAACGCGATGTTCGCGCGCGCCCAGTGAAGCCGCTACACGCTCCGCAGCCACAAGTTCGGCGACGTGACGCTGGCCGTAATCGATAGACAGGCAATGGCAGGCAAACCCCGCGCTTGAGGCAATGGCCAGCGTGGTCGCGGAATCGAGACCGCCGGAAAGCAGGACTACTGCGGGTTTCATGGTTGAATTCTAGCTGCGTTCCCTGGCTTCAGCGTGCGCGCTCGCTGCCCCACAGCACCTTGTGCAGCTGGAGCTGGAAACGCACGGGCAACCGGTCGCGCAATATCCAATCGGCCAACACCGCCGGGGCGAGGCGGTCTTGTACCGGCGAGAAAAGTATGGGGCACAAGGTGTCGAGGCTACGTTTACGCAGCACGTCCTTGGCCCAGGCGTAGTCGCCTTCCGACGCCAGGACGAATTTGAGTTCATCTTGCGGCGTCAGCAACGCCAGATTTTCCCATCGGTTCCGCCCGGCTTCCCCCGAGTCCGGCGTCTTGACGTCGACAACGCGCGATACGCGCACGTCGACCGTGCCGATATCCAGTGCACCGCTGGTTTCGAGGGAAACCGAATAGCCGTCATCACAAAGAGCGGTTAGCAAAGAGGCGCAGGATGCTTGCGCCAGCGGCTCGCCGCCGGTGACACAGACCGTGCGGCAGTCAAACGACGACACCTGGTCCAGAACCCGGTTGATGGACATCGTTTCGCCGCCGGAAAACGCATAGGCGGTATCGCACCAAACGCAGCGCAGCGGGCATCCCGTCAGGCGAACGAATACGGTCGGAAGGCCGACGCGCGTCGATTCGCCTTGCAGGGAATGGAATATTTCGGTAACGCGCAGGGGTGCTGCGTCGCGGGCCGCGCTCACTTCTTCTTCGGCGACGGCAGTCCCTTGAGGCGCGTCTTGGCCGCGGGAGCCGCGCTGCTAGCAGGGTACTTGTCGATCAGCGCTTCCAGCGTCTTGCGCCCGGCCTTGATGTCGCCACCGGCAATTTCGGCGTTGGCTTCGGCGAGCAGGGCATCGGGCGCCTTGGCGTCGTTTGGCCAGGTGTTCGCCAAATAGCCGAACGACTCCGCTGCGCGGCCGAAATCCTTAAGCTGGTAATAGCTCGATGCGATCCAGTAGTGGGCAGAAGGCAGCAGGCCGCTACTGGGGTAGGTCTTGACGAAAGCCAGGAAGGCGACGAGCGCCTCCTTGTACTGGGCACCTTTGAGAACGGTCAGCGCGGCCTCATAGTCGCGGGTCTCGGCGGCCGGATCCGTTTTCGGCGCTTCACTTTTCGCCTCTGCCTTGCTTTCCGCAGCGGCAGCTTCGATTTTTCGCAGCCGCGCATCGAGATCGATGTAAAAGTCCTTCTGCCGCTTTTGTGCCGATTCCAGCTCGTTGGCAAGAACCTCGATCTGCCCCCGCAGCTTGGCCGCATCGGCCTGGATCGTCTCGACCTGATTGGCAAAGTCCAACTGGTTTTTTGCCGCCAAATCGATGCGTTTGACCTGATCGTCGAATTCAGTGCGCAACTTGGTAATGCGGGTACGCGCCTCGTCGTCGTCGAAGACGCCGGCATGCGCCGGGAAGACCGCCAGCCCCAGGGCGCACGCAAGGGAAAAACTGCGGCCGACGATCAGCAGCCGACGCGGAAAGACTCTGCGCATACGTCGGCGCCTGCTTAAAACTCGCGGGCAGCGGAATGGAGCATGTCGCCGCGACGATTTTTCGCCCAGCACTCCTCGGTCGACTCCGCGCATACCGACTTCTCTTCGCCGAGGCTCACGGACTCGAGTTGGTCCTCGCGTGCGCCGAGCAGGAGCAGCGCCTTCTTGACCGCGTCGGCGCGCTTCTGGCCGAGAGCCAGGTTGTATTCGCGGCTGCCGCGCTCGTCGGCGTTGCCCTGAATCAGCATCTTGAACTTCGGATTGGCGACGAGAAACCTGGCGTGCGCCTCGATCAGCGACTTGAATTCGTCCTTGACGACGTAGCTGTCGTAGTCGAAATACACGGCGCGCTTGGAAAGAACGCTACGCGGGTCTTTGAGGGCGGCAACGCTGTACGGATCGAAGGTATCGACCGGCGCGGGCGCGACAGGTTTGACGTCGCCGCCAGGCCCGCGCTGCTTGCCGTCCGTGACATCGGCAGGGTTCTGTTCGGGGGCGGGCGGCTGCGAGCCGCAGGCGGACAGCAGCAGGGCGGCGAGAAGGGCAAAGGAATAGCGCATGGGAAATAGTCTCCGAGAAAAGTTATTTGACGAGCGGTCCCCAGGAAGGCTCCCGTACGTCGGCACCCTGGACTGACAGTTTTTGTTTGAAGCGGCCATCGGACGATACCGCCGCGAGTACACCGCGGCCGCCGACCTCCGTGGCATAAACGATCATGCGGCCGTTAGGCGCGAAGCTCGGCGACTCGTCCTTGGCCGAATCGGTGAGAACTTGCGTCTGGCGGGTAGCGAGATCCATCAGCGCCAACTGGAAACGGCCGCCGTTTCTGGAAATGAAGGCCAGGCTCCTGCCGTCCGGCGAGGGGCGCGGCGTGACGTTATAGCTGCCGTCGAAGGTCACGCGTTGCGTCTCACCGCCGGTGGCCGCTATGCGGTAGATCTGCGGGCTGCCGCCTCGATCCGACGTGAAGTAGATGGCTTGGCCGTCCGCCGAGAAGCGCGGCTCGGTGTCGATGGCGGTCGATGTCGAAATCCGCGCCACGCCGCTGCCGTCGATATTGACAATATATATCTGCGAGCCGCCGTCCTTGGTCAGCACCACCGCAAGCCGTTTGCCGTCGGGCGACCAGGCAGGGGCCGAGTTGGAGCCCTTGAAATTGGCCACGATGTGCCGGCGTCCCGAGGCGAGATCATGCACGTAGACGACCGGCTTTTTCGCCTCGAAGGAAACATAGGCGAGCTTGGTGCCGTCGGGCGACCACGCCGGCGAAATGATAGGTTCGCGCGAGACCAGTGCCGCCTGCGCATTGCCGCCGTCGGCGTCGGCAATTTGCAGTTCGTAGCGCCCCGTGCTTTTGACGACGTAGGCGATACGCGTCGAGAAAACTCCGGGCTCGCCGGTGAGCTTCTCGTAGATGAAATCGGCAATGCGGTGGGCTGTGGTACGCAGTTGGCCGGTGGTATGCGTATAGCCCTGGCTGCCGAGAACGGCTTGTTTCTGGACGTCATGCAGGCGCAGGCGCGTTTCGTAGCGGCCGTCGGCCACGGGGCTCACCGCTCCAACGGCGAGCGCATCGGCGCCGCGCGCTTTCCAGTCGTCGTAAGCGATGCTCGAATTGTCGGCGAGGCTTTGCCCGGCGGTATCCACCAGGCTGAAGACGCCACTATGTTCGAGATCGGCCCGTACGACGGAAGTCAGCGCCTGGGAAACGATGCGTTCGCCGGAGAAGTCGGCCACGGCGACGGGCAGACGGTTGGCGCCGGCGCCGGTGATTTCGATGGCGAGCTGGGCGTGAGCCGAAGCGGCGGCGAAGACGAGGCAGGCAAGCAGGGCGCGGGTTTTCATGGGCGGCGATTATACGCTTCAGTCATCCAGCGGCCGAAACTTGAGTTCCAGGTTGCGGTCGAAAAGACCGGTTTGCTCCGGCTTGGGCAGCGGGCTGGATTTCAGGATGGCGCGTTCGATGGCGGCATCCAGAGCCGAATGACCGGAAGTCTTCTTGAGCCTGATGCCGAGGACTTCGCCCGAGGGCAATTGCGTGACGCTGAATTCGGCTTCCGGGTTGCCCTTGACGTCGGGGGGCAGCATGATATTGCCGCGGATTTTCGCGCGGATTTTCGACAGATAGTCGGCGACGGCCTTGTTGCGCGCCGCGCTTGCTTGGGCTTCCTTCTGGCTATCGATCCTCTTTTGGTCATCGGCGATCTGCTTGTCCCGCGCGAGCCGTGTCACCTCCTCATGCATCTGCTGTGCCACTGGATCGAATGAGAACGTCGGCTTGACCTCCTCCTTCTTGGGCGGCGGCTTCGGCTTTTCCTTCTGCTTGATCGCGATGTCCGGCTTGGGTGGCGGCGGGGGTGGTTTCGGTTCGACCTTGGGTTCGGGCTTAGGCTCGGGCACGGGTTCTGGCGCAAGCGCCGGGGGCGGAGGCTCGACGGCCGGCGTCGGCGTTGCGCGCACCAGTTCGACCTCGACAGCCTCGGGGCGTTCGCTTTGCCATTGAACGCCGTAGATCAGGAAGATGGCGAGCAACACATGCACCGCCACGGCCAGCGCAATCGACGCGCGTCGTCCGGGCGGCGGCGGCTTCTTCGCCAGCGGATCGTTCATTTCTCGGCCTGCCTGCCGGGTTGCACCAGCAGCCCGATCTTCGTCACCTGCTGGCGTTGCAGTTCGTCCATGACGTTCAGCACCGCTTCGTAGCGCACGCTCTTGTCGGCAGCGATCAGCACCGGCTGCTGCGGATTCCTGGCCTGCGCTTCCCTGATCCTGGCGGCGAGTTCGCTGCGGCCTATGCTGACCTCCTGGCCGCCGAGCGAGCGGTCGCGCATGGCCAGGCTCTGGTCGGGCTTGACGATCACCTCCAGCGGTGCCACCGGCGGCTGCGCGCTCTTGCCGACGCTGGGCAGATCGACGCTGCCGGTCTGGATCATCGGTGCCGTCACCATGAAAATGACCAGCAGCACCAGCATCACGTCGATATAGGGCACGACGTTGATCTGGTTCATGAGACGCCGTTGCCTCATGGTTGTGCCGCCCATGAGGCAGCGGCGCTTTGCGCCCCATCAACGAACCTTCCCCCCAACCCCCTTCCAGAGGAAGGGGGTGACGGGTGCTCGCTGCGCTCGACGTTAATAGGGGGCCCCGCCTTGGGGCGGCCCGGCGACGGGGCGGTCACTTCAACTGCCTTTGCAGAATGTTCGAGAACTCTTCCATGAAGCTCTCGAAGCGCACGGCGAGACGGTCGGCATCATGGGCAAAGCGGTTGTAGGCGACGACTGCGGGAATCGCCGCGAACAGGCCGATGGCGGTGGCGACCAGCGCCTCGGCGATGCCGGGCGCTACCGCGGCCAGCGTCGCCGAAACCATGCTGGCGAGTCCGCGGAACGAATGCATGATGCCCCAGACGGTGCCGAACAGGCCGACGTAGGGCGACACCGAGCCGACCGAAGCCAGGAAGGCGAGATGGGCTTCGAGGTCGTCGATCTCGCGCTGGTAGGTGGCGCGCATGGCACGCCGCGCGCCGTCGATGACCGTCGACGGATCGAGGGTGCGCTGTCCGCGCAACTTCTGGAACTCGCGAAAGCCCGCCTCGAAAATGCGCTCCAGCGCGCCGGTGTGATGGCGGTCGTTGGCGGCGCTCTGGTAGAGCGTGTCGAGATTACCGCCGCTCCAGAAATCGCGCTCGAACTTGTCGGTCTTGATGCGCGCATCGCGTATCGCGAACCACTTGCGGAAGATGTAGTACCACGACATGACCGAGACGACGGTCAGCAGCGTCATCACCAGCTTGACGACAAGACTGGCGTTCGCCACCAGTTCGAGGATGGACAGGTCTTGACTTATATTCATAGCAGCGCCCTGAATTTCTCGTGTATTTCCTTCGGCATGGCCTTTGCCTTGCCGCGCAGCGGGTCAAAGCAGGCCACTCTTATTTTCGCATCCAACAGCAGTTCGCTGCCGCGTTCTATGCGCTGGGCAAAGACCACTTGCGCGCGCCCGAGCGATTCGACGGTGGAAGCGACAATAAGTTCATCGTCGAGCCGCGCTGGCTTCAAATACTCGGCGCTAAGCGAACGCACCGCAAACGCGGTTCCCTGCGCCATCAGTTCCGACTGATCGTAGCCGAGCGAGCGCAGGCACTCCGTACGCGCCCGTTCCAGAAAGCGCAGATAGTTCGCATAGTAGACGACACCGCCGGCATCGGTGTCTTCGTAATACACCCGGACCGGGAGCCGGTGGCGAAAGGTGTTCATGCCGGGGGCTCGATCGCATGGGACGCGGCGAGGCGGACGGAAATCGCCCGGTTGTCGGCGCGATGCGTCGTCTCGAAGGCGAGGCGGGGGAACACGGACCTGGCCCCCTCCTGCCAGAGTACGGCGATGGTCTGGACAAGTGTTTCCTGCGCGGCGCCGGCATCGGCGGCGAGTATCTGGGTCGCAATCAGCGGGTCCTGAAGGCAGTCCACTGCGGCATCGACGATGGCCTCCATCGCCTCGATCCATGAGGCCTGCTGGCCGGAAAACTCGATATCGGCACTGACCGGAAAGAAAATGCCGTCCAGTTCCCTGACGTCGAGTGCCATGCCATGCGAGGCGTAATTGAGCATTTCCCAGGTTTCCCAGGACGGGCTGGCCGTATCCTCGTCCGAGTTCAGGATCGCTTCCGTGCGGATTTCAACATCGCCGGCGTGGCATTGCCTGGCGTTATCCACGATCAGAGGATTGACGATCTTCAAAAGGAAAAAACTGCGCGCATCGATATCGGCGGCCGCGACCAGCTTCGCCAGCGACAAGCCCGTCCCGCACAAATCGACAATCAGCGTCGTCGTCGCTGCCAGCGCCCGGGTGTAGGCCAGATAGCTTTCCGTTCCCGCCGTGCGGGCGATGCGGCTGGAAAAAAAATAGTGGGTCTTGGGCGCCGGCCGGCCGGCGGCGATGCCGATTTTCCCCAGTGCCTCGAATATCTTGCGCCAGCCGTTGCAGTCGCGGGAGGAGAACAGCACCGTGTCGGCGGGCCGACTCTCAAGCTGCTGGTAGAGATAAAGCGAAGCCAGGATCAGCAGCGGAACGTTGAACGCTGCCTGAGCATGCTGCAGCCCCGTGCCGACCGGGTCACCGTTGCCTATCCCCAGACGCAGAACACGGCTGACGAGCGCCGTGCCGGTCAGTCCGCGGTCGGCGAGAAACTGCTCAACCGGCGACAAGGGAGCACACTGCGACAGAGCCGTGGCAAAGCTATGCGCCCCCGGCATTCTTTCGTCGCTGTGAGGATTGTCTCCCGTATGCAGCAGTTCCACCTTCTGCGCGCGCAATTTGCGCCAGACCTCGCCATTGCCCTTGCCGGCCGTGGATTGATAGATGACGACGTTCTTGCGCAGGCCCGCCTGACGCAGCAGCTTCTCGATGAAGGCGGCGTCCAGATACATGTCCGTGATCAGGAGGTCGCCGTCGCGCACCTTCTGGAGGTTGCAGCGTATCGGGACGACATTCGCCAATTCGGTGTCGAGTTCGATCTGCTTCAACAGTTCGGCGCGGTGCGCTTCCAGATTGAGCAGCCCGGCGAGGCGCTCGTAGATGTCGCGCAGGGAATAGTCCTGTCCGGCCAGCGACCGCTCGGCGTCGACGCGCAAGGCGGCGAAATTCGCAATGCCGCTTTGCTGTTCCACCAGCGAGAAAATCGTCTGCGGCAAGACGCACTTGCGGGCGATAAGCGTGTCGAAAATGTCGAACGTGTTCACGAGGTTCTGCGGAAGATGAAATTGACGTCGGTTTCGCACGACAGCGAATAGCCGCCGCCACGCATTGCCTCCACGAGGCAAACGTCGTTTCCGGCGATCACCTCCTTGTCGTGCTCGACGACAACATAACGGGGCGGATTGCGGTCCAGGCGCGCATCGCTCAAGACCGCCAGATCCAGGCCCTCGATATCGAGCGACAGAATGTCGGGCGGCGCCGTGAAACACTGTTCCAGCAGGTCGTCGAGCGCCACCGCCGCCACCTCGACGCTCCGCGCCACCGTGCCGAGGGCGCCGAAATGCCGCATATGCTCGACCGAAGCCGACGACAGCTCGTGATGCAGCGCGACATTGAGCCGCAGGCTGGAGACGCCCCGCGGTGCCACCGCCACGTTCATCAGGCGATCCCGCGGCCGCGCCTTGCGCAGCGCAGGAAACAGCTCGGCGTTGGGCTCCACCAGCACCCCGGAACAACCGTACTTGGCGTAAAAAAGATAGGTATTGCTGGTCTGTACCGGATGATTTGCGCCGATGTCGAGATAAATGATACTGGACATCGGTTGCCCCGACTGGCGGTAGTCCGCGCGCAGGAGGGACTCCAGCAGGAAGTCTTCGCTGCACTGCGCGAACATCGGTTGCAAGCCCGTATCGATAGGCGCCGGCGCAATTCCGTGTCGATGGCACTCGCCGTCGATCCATGGATTTCCCGGATAATTGGGAGACTTCCCGGTCATCGGTCAGGAGGATTCCCAGAGCGCGCCATTCACGCTGCCCGATGGCGGTGTCAGCCCGAAGTGCTTCCAGATCGAGGGCGTCGCCACGCGGCCGCGCGGCGTGCGCTGCAAATAGCCCTGCTGGATGAGGTAAGGCTCCAGCACGTCCTCGATGGTGTCGCGCGCTTCGCCGATGGCGGCGGCGAGGTTGTCCAGCCCGACCGGGCCGCCGCCGAATTTTTCCATCATGGCGCCGAGAAGCTTGCGGTCCATGACGTCGAGACCGAGGCTGTCGATGTCGAGCATGGACAGCGCGGCATCGGCAACATTCTGCGTCACCTCACCGTCGGCCCTGACTTCAGCGAAGTCGCGCACGCGGCGCAGCAGACGGTTGGCGATGCGCGGCGTGCCGCGTGAGCGGCGCGCGATCTCGGTGGCACCGGCGGCGACGATTTCGCAATTCAGCAATTGCGCCGAGCGGCGGACGATGTGGGTGAGTTCCTCGGGCGTATAGAACTCCAGGCGCGCGACGATGCCGAAGCGGTCGCGCAGCGGGTTGGTCAGCATACCGGCGCGCGTCGTGGCACCCACCAGCGTAAAAGGCGGCAGGTCGAGTTTCACCGAGCGCGCGGCCGGGCCTTCGCCGATCATGATGTCGATCTGGAAGTCTTCCAGCGCCGGATAAAGGATTTCCTCGACCACGGGCGACAGACGGTGAATCTCGTCGATGAACAGCACGTCGTTCGGTTCGAGATTGGTGAGTATCGCCGCCAGGTCGCCGGCGCGTTCGAGCACGGGGCCCGAGGTCTGGCGCAGGCCGACGCCCATTTCGTGGGCGACGATGTGGGCGAGCGTGGTCTTGCCCAGGCCGGGCGGGCCGAACAGCAGCACGTGATCGAGCGCTTCCTTGCGTTTGCGTGCCGCCTCGATGAAGATTTCGAGCTGTGCACGAATCTTTTGCTGGCCGACATATTCCGCCAGCCGGCGCGGACGCAGGGCGCGCTCGATGGCTTCTTCCTGCGGCGACTCCTTGACCCCGGTGATCAGGCGTTCGCCGAACTGGTCGTTTTGAACTGTCATGATGGGTCGAGTTTATCCGACGGCGGGGCGCGACGGATGTAAAGCGTCTTCTCGACCGTGGCGACAACCGCTCCCGCGGTGTCGACGATGTCGATAGCCCAGGTCGGCTCAAATTTCGAGCTATTGGCCGTGGCCGCCAGGACTTCGGCGATCATGGCTTCCGTCAGCACGAAGCGCGCGTAGACGTCGCTGCGTCCCGGCGTCTTGAATTCGATACGCGCTGCGCGGTCCCAGACGCGGTAGCCGCGCGGCAGGTTGTGCAGCAGCATCAGGGCGTAGAACGGATCGGTCATCGAAAACAGCGAGCCGCCGTAGTGGGTGCCGAAATAGTTGCGGTTGAGCAAGCCCAGGCGCAGCCTGACGGCGATGCTGCGAAAGTCCGGCGCGATAGTCAGCACATGGATGCCGGCGCCGACAAAGGGCGGCCACAGGTTCATTCCCAGGCGGAACACGCCGGGCGGGAAACGCAGCCGCGCGAGAAAACCCATGGCCTTCAGCTCTTCGACAGCGACTTCAACGCCTGCCGTATGCCGTCGGACACCGCAACGCCGGCCGGCAGGTTCTTCATCGCGGCATGCGCCTCGCGCTCGTTGTAACCGAGGGCCAGAAGCGCATTGAGGATGTCGCTGCCGGCATCGGGCGCGGCGGCCGTTGCCACGGCCGAGGTCAACGTCGCCTTCGGCAGCTTGTCCTTGAGTTCCAGCAGCAGGCGCTCGGCGGTTTTTTTGCCGATGCCGGGAATTTTGACGAGCCGCCCGGCCTCCTGTAGCACCACCGCCTGCGCCAGTTCGGCGACCGAGAGGCCCGAGAGTACCGCCAGCGCGGTACGCGCGCCGATGCCGGAAATCTTGAGCAACTGGCGGAAAGCGGCGCGCTCGCCCGGATCGAGAAAGCCGTAGAGACAGTGCGCATCTTCGCGCACCTGCAGGTGGGTGTGGAGCGAGAGCTTCTCGCCGATCGACGGCAGATTGTAGAAGGTGCTCATGGGCACGTCGATCTCGTAGCCGATGCCATGCACGTCGACGACGATCTGCGGCGGATTCCTTTCCAGCAGAACGCCCGTTATACGTCCGATCATGACTGTTCTTTCGCCATCGAAAGTTCCTCGATACGGTTGGCCAGGTGGGTGACGACCTGGGATTGGTTGAAGAAGGCGTACTTGTCGGCGAAGGCGCGTGCGTTCGTCGTGAAAGACGGATCGACCAGAATGCGCATCAGCTTTTGCGGCAGGTTGTCGGCCGGCTGTTCCGGGTTGATGAGCAGCCCCGCGCCGAACTCCTCGACGCGCAGTGAGAACAGGTATTGTTCGAGATGTCCGGGCAGCATCAGAACCGGCTTGCCGGCCAGCAGGAAGGCAATGGTGGCGGCCGGGCTGCCGTAGGTCACCGCCGCATCGGCTTCGGCGGCGGCGGCAGTGAGATCCACCGGCCGGGCGGCGAAATGCAGCAGGGGAGAGGCATAGCGCTGGCGCAGCGCCTCCGGAAGATCGGGGCAGTAGATCAGGCAGGGGCGCCGCAGATCGTGCAGCGCGCGCAGCGCCGGCTCGAAATGCGCGCTGCTGGCGCGCAGATAGGCATAGACCCGCGGCCGCTCGCCGGCGGGCCAGCTGGGCGTATCGGCCACGGCCGCCGGTAATGTTCCCCAATAGGTGGCGGGGCCGCGCCCGGCGTAGTGGTCGAGTTCCGGGAACGTCAGCAGTGCAGTTTCGGCGACCTGGAACAAATCGGCCAGCCAGGTCAGCGGCGGGCTGTCGAACTGCGCCAGCACGCGGTTGATGGTCGTCAGCGCTTCACTCTCGATCTGCGCCAGCCGCGCCGTCGGCACATCCACCCACGGCCGCATGTTGGGCAACGGGTGCACCTGGGGCGGCGCGAAGAAACCGCTGCCGAACAGCATCACGGGAATGCCGAGCGTGCGCGCGGCCAGAATCGCCGTCGGCGCATGGTCGGCCAGCACCAGCGCGGGCTTCAGCAGCGCGAACAATTCGCGCCACGCGACGGTGAGGCCCAGCAGGTCGTCCGCCTGCGCATAGCCGAAACGCAGCAGGATGTCGGCATAGCTCAGCGGCGGCCCCTCGCGCCGGGTCTCGGCGAGGGTGGGCGCCTGCAACCAGCTAAAGCCCCCCTGATGAAGCAACTTGGCCGCCTGATTGGGTTGGGTGACGACCCAATGAACGCTACCGCCGCGTCGGCGCAGTTCGCGCGCCACCGGCAGAAAAGTGCCGATGTGGCCGAGATTGGCCCCGAACTCCCAGGCATAAACAATGTTCGCCATCACACCAGACGTCCGCCGCGCACGCGAAAACCGGCCGTGGCGAGCGCCCCCAGCCCCTGGCCGCCGTGGGCGTGGCAGATGGCGCAGGCCAACGCATCGGCGGCATCGGGAGACGGCGTGCCCGGTAATTGCAGCAGGCGCATCACCATCTGCTGTACCTGTTCCTTGGCCGCCTTGCCGTGGCCGACGACGGCCTGCTTGACTTGCAGCGCCGTGTATTCGGCCACCGGCAGCGCAGCGGTTACCAACGCCGAAATCGCGGCGCCGCGCGCCTGACCCAGCAGCAGCGTCGATTGCGGATTGACGTTGACGAACACCTTTTCCACGGCCGCCTGCTGCGGCCCGTGCGCGGCAATCACTTCGGCGATGCCGTCGAGGATGGTCTTGATGCGCTCCGGCAACGAGTGGGCCTCGTTGGTCTTGATACAGCCGCTGGCAACGTAGGCGAGCTTGGAACCGTGCCGGTCGATGACCCCGAAGCCGGTGATGCGCAGGCCGGGATCGATGCCGAGGATGCGGATCGCGGCCCCGGCCATCGCGCTTACTCGTCGATCACTGCGGTGGTATAGACCTCCTGCACGTCGTCCAGGCCTTCGAGGACATCGAGCAGCTTCTGCATTTTCACGGCGTCTTCGCCGGCGAACTCGGTTTCGTTCAGCGCCTTCATGGTCACTTCGGCCAACTCCGGCGTGAAGCCGGCCTTCTCCAGCGCGTCCTTGACGGCGAGGAAGTCGCCGGGGCCGGAGATGACTTCGATGGAGCCGTCGTCGTTGGTCGCCACGTCTTCGGCACCCGCCTCGATGGCGGCGTCCATGAGCGTGGCCTCGTCGGTACCTGGAGCGAAAATCATCTGGCCGCAGTGCTTGAACATGAAGGCGACCGAGCCGTCGGTACCCATGTTGCCACCGTACTTGTTGAAGGCATGGCGAACTTCGGCGACGGTGCGGACCTTGTTGTCGGTCAGGCAATCGACCATGATGGCGGCGCCGGCAATGCCGTAGCCCTCATAGCGGATTTCCTCGTAGCTGACGCCTTCGAGTTCGCCGGTGCCCTTCTTGATGGCGTTTTCGATCTTGTCCTTGGGCATATTGACCGCTTTGCCCTTGTCGATGGCCATGCGCAGGCGCGGATTGAAGTTGGCATCGCCGCCGCCCATCTTGGCGGCGACGGTGATTTCCTTGGCGATCTTTGAAAAGGCGGCGCCGCGCTTCTCGTCCTGGCGCCCCTTGCGGTGCTGAATGTTCGCCCATTTGGAATGGCCGGCCATAATGTCTTCCTCCGTCGGACCGTCCCAAGGCGGAACGGTCAAGAATATGGAGCGGGCGAGGCCCGCGAACTACCGCCATCCCCTTCCCCGGGAAGGGGGGCGGAGGAAGCGGGTATGTTTCCTTTGTTGCTGCGTAGAATGGCGGGATTTTAGCATCCAGGGGTTCGTTGCCATGTCTCGACCATTGCCGGCGATGGCACGGACTGCGCATTCCGCCGGTTTCTGGCTCGCCGTCCTCGCCGCCTTCGGCTTCTCGGTCAAGGCGATTCTGGTCAAGCTGGCCTATGCGTCGTATCCCGTTGCGCCCGTAACCCTGCTGGCGTTGCGCATGGCATTTGCACTGCCGGTCTTCGCCTGGGTCGGCCTGCGCGCATCGCGCCACGCACCGCCGCTGACGCGGCAGGACCGGGGCGTCATCATCGCCCTCGGCTTGCTCGGCTACTATGGTGCAAGCATATTCGATTTCGTCGGCCTGCAATACATCTCGGCCGGGCTGGAACGCCTGATCCTGTTTACCTATCCGACCCTGACCATTCTCATCGCGGCGCTGTTTTTCGGCCACGCCATCGGCCGCCGTGAAGCGGGAGCGCTGGCGCTGTGCTACGTCGGCATCGCCGCGGCCTTCGCCCACGATCTGAACTTCGGCGCCGACAGCGTTGCAATCTGGATCGGCGGCGGCTTCGTTTTCGCCTCCTCGCTTTCGTATGCGGTTTATCTCGCCGGCAGCGCCCGCATGATCGCGCGGCTCGGCGCGGCGCGTTTCACGGCCCTGGCGATGCTGGTATCGACGGCGGCGACACTCGTCCATTTCCTTGCGACCCAGCCGCTGGCGGAATGGCTGCAACCGCTTCCCGTCTACGGCTATGGCCTGGGCATGGCGGTGTTATCCACGGTCATTCCGGTTTTTGCCCAGTCAGCGGCCATCCGCCGCATCGGCGCGGGCCGCGCCGCGCTGGTCGGTACGGTCGGGCCGCTGGCGACGATAGCCTTGGGCTGGTGGGTGCTGGGGGAAGTCATTTCGGTATGGCAGTTGCTCGGCGCCACGCTTGTCATGGCCGGCGTTTTGCTGGCCGGGCGTCGCTAACCCCTGCCGGTTGCGCATATAATGATTTTCCATACCGTGAAAAAGGTCACGCGCGTGACGACCATGAATGCAGGGAGATTTCATGGATGCCGACTTGTTCTTGTCCTGGCCGCACTAAGTGCAGCGGCAGGCGCGTTCGCGCAAACCAGAGTTGCGGTGAGCGAGCGGGACTATTTCGAGGAGTTGCCGGTGGTGCTGTCGGTGTCGCGCCTGGCGCAGCCGATGAACGAGGCGCCGGGAGCGGTGACGGTGATCGACCGCGAAATGATCCGGCAGTCCGGAGTGCGCGACCTGATGGACTTGTTCCGTCTGGTACCGGGCTTCCAGGTGGCAAAGCCGCCCAACGGCGCCGGCATCGTGACCTACCATGGATTGGCGGAAAGCTTCCCGCGCGGCATGCAGGTGCTGCTGGACGGCCGCAGCATGTATTCGCCGTTCAAATACGGCGGCGTCGATTGGAACATGGTTCCGGTCGCCATCGACGACATCGAGCGCATCGAAGTGGTGCGCGGCTCCAACTCCGCCTCCTACGGCGCCAACGCCTTTCTTGGCATCGCGAACATCGTTACGCGGCACACGGCGGACGCGCACGGCGCAACCGCGGAAATCCGCGACGGCAACCAGGGCGTGCATGACCGGCTTCTCCGCCTCGGCGGCGGCGGCGACGCGGTGGATTTTCGCGTCACCGCACAGACTCAGCAGGACGATGGCATCGTTACGCGTCAGGACCATAGCCGCAAGCGCCTGTTCGATGCACGTGCCGACGTTCGCCTGGGTTTGCGCGATGAACTGCAAGTGCAGTTCGGCGCAATGGAGGTTGACCTTCAGGCCGGCACGGCCGGCAACGACGGCGATCCCTTGCGGACGCAGCAGTTTCGCAATCAGTTCGTCAGCCTGGGATGGCGTCGGGCGCTCGACGAGTTCGGCGAGTTGGCGGTACGTTATTACCATGCCGACGAGCGTGGCGCCGACGCTTTCGATTGGAAAACCCTGGGCATGACGTTCCCGGTCGACTTCGGATTCTGGTCGCGCCGCGACGATCTGGAAGTCCAGCATACCTTCACGCCGTGGCCGGATGCGCGTCTGGCGTGGGGCGGTGGTTTGCGCAGCGATGCCGTTAGCGGCAGGCAATTCTATGGCTCGACCGAGGCGGTAAGGCTTGGCTTGGGGCGGGTGTTCGGCAATCTCGAATGGCGCCTGACGCCCGCCTGGATCGCGAATGTCGGCGGCACCATAGAGCACGACAGCAACACGGGTACCAGTTCCGCGCCGCGCCTGGCGCTCAACTGGCACGTGCTTCCGGGACAAACCCTGCGCGCGGGCGTTTCCGGCGCATTCCGTTCGCCGTCGCTGTTTGAGAGTCGGGGCTACGGTCCGGTCGTTTCCACCACCGGCTTCGTGCTGGGCAACTATTACCGGCAAGCGAGCACGCTGGTTCCGGAACGCGTCATCAGTCGCGAAATCGGCTGGCTGGGAGAGTTCCGGCCGATCAATCTGACCGCCGATCTGCGCGTCTTCGACGAGCAGGTGAACGATCACATGGTCACCGTACAAACCCGGCCGACGCCGCCCTATTGCTCCAGTCCGCCGTTCACCTGCGCCACCAGCCCGACCGCCCCGAGTTCCTACAATATTCAGGACATCAACATTCGCGGTCTCGAATACCAGTTGCGCTGGCAGCCGGCGGCGAAGACGCGGGTGATTCTGAACCAGGCCTTCGTCAGGCTCTTCCAGCAGCTTCGCCAACCGGACAATCCCCTGGCGCTAACGACGGACTTCACCGGCCTCACGACCAGCGAAATTGTTCAAATGCAAGTCCAGGCCAACGCTTCGGCGCCGACCCGCAACACCACGTTGATGCTGATGCACACCCTGCCGGGCGGAATCGAGCTTTCGGCCACCTATTTTGCGGTGGGCGCCCTCCAATGGACGCAGAACACCCGTGTGCCCAGCTACACGCGGCTCGACTGGCGTCTGGCCTACCCGTTCCGCATCGGGCCGACACGCGGCGAACTGGCGTTCGCCGTGCAGGGCGACGGCGCCGACCACGCCGAGTTCCGCTCGACCAACGTGCTATCCCCGCGCGGTTACCTCACGCTACGCCTGGAGTACTGACGCGGTGCCGCCCCTACACCGATTGCTCGCCCACGCTTGTCTATGTCTAATGACATATTCATTACCGGCACCGGGACATGCCGAGGACGTGGTATGGCTGGCGGTATCCGATAGCGGCGGTGCCTACGCCGAAGCCGCAGACGCGGCACGCAAGGAAATACAGCGCGGCAGCGCAGCAGCGGTGGAAGTGCTGCCCTGGCAGCAGTTTCTCGTCCCGGGGCGCGCGCCGCCCCGGCTGGTCGTCGCCGTCGGCAGCGGTGCCTTTGCCGGGCTGGCCGAAAGCGACCTGCGGGCGCCGCTGTTGGCCACGCTGCTGCCGCGCGCCGCCTTTGAGCGCCACGCCGACAAGGCCGGCCGCAACGGCCGCATCCACTCGGCCCTGTTCCTCGACCAACCCGTCGCCCGCCAGTTGGATCTGCTGCGCGTCGCCCTGCCCGAACGCCGCCGCGTCGGCGTTCTGCTCGGTCCGGAGTCCCGGCTGTTGGCACCGCAGTTGCGTCGTGCCGCGGCCGACCGGGGCATCGCCCTAACCAGCGTCGAGACGGCCGCCGACGCCAATCCATTTCCGCTGCTACGGGAACTGCTCGAAGATTCGGACCTGCTTTTGGCATTGCCCGATCCGTATATCTATAACGGCCTGACGATACAGAACATACTTACCGCCACCTACCGGAAGCGCATTCCCCTGATCGGTTTTTCGCCGGCCTATCTCAAAGCTGGCGCCCTGCTGTCCATCTATTCGACGCCGACGCAGATCGGCGTCCAGACCGGCGAAATCGTGCGCGCCGTACTGGCGGGGCGCCCCATGCCGCCGCCGCAGGCGCCGCGGGATTTTTCGGTCGGCGTCAATACCGATGTCGCCCGTTCGCTGGGTATTGCGGCGGAAGCCGAAGCGGCGGCGCGGTGGGCGGAACAGCAACGCCTCAAGGAGCGCCAGCCATGAGGCGACCGGGCATTCGCGTCCGCATGCTGGCCGCCACGGTACTGCCGGCCATCCTGGTGGCACTGGCGCTGTCGGCCATTTTGCTCGACCGCCAGTTCCGGGGGCTGGACGATGCCATGCAGGCGCGCGTTCGCGCCGAGGCCAGGCAATTGGCCAGCGCGGCCGAGTTCGGCGTCTTCGCCGGCAACCGCGAGGCTTTGCTGGCCTTGGTACGCGCCGCCCAGGCCAGCGATCAGGACATTTTCGCCGTGACCGTTCTCGATGCGCACGGCGTGCCTCTGGTCGCCGCCGGCGCATCGACGCTGAAGGTGGTGCCGGATATCACCTGGGAGGATCAGGTGTCCAGCAGTGCCGACACCATCGTTGCCGTAATACCGATCCGGCGCACGAGTCTGCCGGTCGACGACATCTATTCCGGCGTCGATCCGCGCGAACCGTCCGGTCTGATCGACGGCTTCGTCGTTATCGAGATGTCGCGCCGCGGCCTCAATGCGGAACGCAACCGGCAGCTCATGATCGGGATCGGCATAACCCTGGCCGGCCTGCTGCTGGCCACCTGGCTGGCGTTGCGGCTGGCTCGCGGCATGGTTCGGCCCGTTCTGCATATCGGCGACGTGGTCGAGCGAATCGGGCAGGGAGACATGACGGCGCGCGTCGCCACCGATCCGGACGGCGTCATGCCCAGTCTCGAAGAAGGCATCAACGCCCTCGTCAAACGCATCGGCATCACGCAGGAATACCTGTTGGGCGAGATCGATGCGGCGACGGCCGAGCTGCGCGAGCGGAAGGAAGAGGCGGAGCGGGACAATGCCGCCAAGACGCGCTTCGTCGCCGCCGCCAGCCACGACCTGCGCCAGCCCTTGCAGGCACTCGGTCTGTTCGCGTCGCGCCTGGCGGCACTGCCCCACGCGCCCGAGGTACGCTCGCTGGTCGACAATCTCGATGCGTCGGTACAAGCCTTGCAGGATCTGCTCGACACCGTCCTCGACATCTCCCGGCTCGATGCCGGACTGGTGACGTCCAAGCCGACGAATTTCCCGCTGGAGAAACTGTTCCGCCGTATGGAACTCGAATTCGCGGGCCCGGCCCAGCAGCGCCATGTTGAATTGCGCGTTCGCCCGAGCGATCTCTGGCTGCTGACCGACCCCGGTCTGCTGGAACGCATCCTGATGAATTTCGTCAGCAACGCCTTGCGCTATACGGCCACGGGCGGCGTGCTGCTGGCCTGCCGACGCCGCCGCGATCATGCGCTAATTCAGGTTTGGGATACGGGTATCGGCATACCCGAAGACCGGGTCCAGGAGATATTCAGCGAATACGTTCAGCTCGGCAACCCGGAGCGCCACCATGCCAAGGGCCTGGGCTTGGGGCTGGCCATCTGCGACCGCCTTGCCCAGTTGCTGCGGCTACCGCTCGGCGTGCGTTCCGTGGTCGGCCAGGGATCGGTATTCTGGATCGAAGTACCGCTCGGCCACCCCGAAGCGATTGCTGCGACGGAAAACGCGTCGGCAATGGCGGGCAGCCGTATCGAAGGGACCGTCGCCGTCATCGAGGACGTCGTGGCGGATGCCGCAAGCCTGATGGGGCTGGTGGCCGGCTGGGGCTGTACCGCCATTGGCGCCTCCTCGCCGGCGGAGGCTATCGCCTTGTGCGAAAGGGAAGGCGTAACGCCCGATATGGTGATCACCGATTACCGCCTGCCAGGCAGCGAGGACGGCATCTCGGCCGGCATGCTGATGCGGCGCCGTTACGGACAAATCCCGGTTCTTCTCGTCAGCGCCGATACCAACGAACGCCTCGTTGCCGGCGCCGCGCGCCGCCGCTTCGCCATGCTGGCCAAGCCGGTACGGCCCGGCAAATTGCGCGCAATCGTCCAGCAGATGCTCGCACCGGACGAAGCGGCGCAGGATGACGGGGCGCTCTAAGAACCTGTCTCACAAAATCACGCGCACGTGCGATTTTATGAGACAGGTTCTAAAGCCCGAGCCTTGAGACGATCTCCGTCGTCAAGCCCGCCTGGTTCAAGGTGTAGAAGTGAAGGCCCGGCGCGCCGCGGGCCAGAAGGCGTTCGCAAAGTTCCGTCACCACGTCGAGGCCGAAGGCGCGGATCGAATCGGCATCGTCGCCGTAGCCCTCGAACTTTTTGCGCATCCAGCGCGGGATGTCGGCGCCGCAGGTATCGGCAAAGCGGGCGAGTTTGGAGAACGACGAAATCGGCATGATCCCCGGCACGATGGGAATCGTGATGCCCTGCCCGCGCGCCTCATCGACGAAATGCTCGTAGGCGTCGGCGTTGAAGAAGAACTGGGTGATGGCCGCATCGGCGCCGGCTTCGACCTTGCGCTTGAAGTTCAGCAGGTCTTCGCGCGGGTTCTTCGCCTGGGGATGCCACTCGGGATAGGCGGCCACCTCGATGTGAAACCAGTCGCCGGTCTCCTGGCGGATGAACGCCACGAGTTCGTTGGCATAGTGGAACTCGCCCGCGTCGGCCATGCCCGAGGGCAGATCGCCGCGCAGCGCGACGACACGGTCGATGCCGGCAGCGCGGTAGCGGTCGAGAATGGCGCGGATGCGTGTCCGTGTCGAACCGATGCAGGAAATGTGCGGCGCGGCCGGCAGGCCGGCGGCGCGAATTTCCTCCACCGTATCGAAGGTACGATCCTGCGTCGAGCCGCCGGCGCCGAAGGTGACCGAGAAGAAGGCAGGGTGCAATACCGCCAGCTTCGCCCACACGGTGCGCAGCTTCTCCACGCCCTCGGCGGTTTGCGGCGGAAAGAATTCGACGGAGAGTTCAGGTTTGTTCATGACGTAGCCATAGAAAGAATTCACGGTTGCCATCGCCACCGGCGATGGGGCTGTCGAACCAGTCGCACACCTTGAGTTGCGCTGCGGCACAGGCCGCGCGCAGCTTGGTTTCAACCTGCGGGTAGAGCGCCGCATCGCGCACGATGCCGCCCTTGCCGACATGCTCGGGGCCGACCTCGAATTGCGGCTTGACCAGCAAAATCATGTCACCGTCCGCGGCAAGCAGCGGCGGCAGTTGCGGCAGCACCAGCGTCAGCGAGATGAAGCTGACGTCGGCGACGATGAGGCCGAAGCCCTCGTCCGGGGCCTTGCCGCCGAGGTCGTCGCGCACCAGCGCACGGCAGTTCACGCCCTCGATGCAGGCGATGCGCGCATCGCCGCGCAAACGCGGGTGCAGTTGCGTGCGGCCGACGTCGACGCCGACCACGCGCGTTGCACCGGCCTGCATCAGGCAATCGGTGAAGCCGCCGGTGCTCTGGCCGACGTCGAGGCAAACGCGGCCGCGCACTTCCAGCCGGGTGTGCGCCAGCGCGCCGGCCAGCTTGAGGCCGCCGCGCGAAACGTAGCGGTCGGCGGCGTCCTCCGTCACCTGTAGCACGACAGCGGCCGGCAGCTCATGCGACGGCTTGTCGATGCGGCCGTCCGGCCCGCTGACGCGGCCGGCAGCGATCATGCGCTGCGCCGCCGTGCGCGAGGGCGCGAGCCCGCACGCCACCAGCAGCGCATCCGCACGCACCAGGCCATGGCGGTCGCGCGGCTCCTCCGGGGGACGCGCGGGTGCGATCCCCTCGTAATGCTGCTCGCTTTTCCGCGTACGAGCGTGGAAGGAGCGCATCGCCATCGCGTCAGTACCGGTAGTGCTCGGCCTTGTACGGTCCGGTCAGCGGCACGCCGATGTAGTCCGCCTGTTGTTGCGTCAGCGTCGACAGTTGCGCATTCAGCTTCTTCAGTTGCAGGCGCGCCACCTTCTCGTCGAGATGCTTGGGCAGCGTATAGACACCCACCGGGTAGTCGGCGTTGCGCGTGAACAACTCGATCTGGGCGATGGTCTGGTTGGCGAACGAGGACGACATCACGTAGGACGGATGGCCCGTGCCGCAGCCGAGGTTCACCAGGCGGCCCTTGGCGAGCAGGATGATCCTCTTGCCGTCGGGGAAAATGACGTGATCGACCTGGGGCTTGATTTCTTCCCACTGGTACTTCTCGACGGAGGCAACGTCGATCTCGTTGTCGAAGTGGCCGATGTTGCAGACGATGGCCTGATCCTTCATCTTCGCCATGTGATCGTGCGTGATGACGTGGTAGTTGCCGGTGCAGGTGACGAAAATGTCGGCCTTGTCGGCGGCGTATTCCATGGTGACGACGCGGTAGCCTTCCATCGCCGCCTGCAACGCGCAGATCGGGTCGATTTCGGTGACCCAGACCTGGGCCGACAGCGCACGCATGGCCTGGGCCGAGCCCTTGCCGACGTCGCCGTAACCAGCGATGAGCGCCACCTTGCCGGCGATCATGACGTCGGTGGCGCGCTTGACGCCGTCGACCAGCGACTCGCGGCAGCCGTAGAGGTTGTCGAACTTCGACTTGGTGACGGAATCATTGACGTTGATGGCGGGAATCTTCAGGTCGCCGCGTTCGTGCATCTGGTAGAGACGGTGCACGCCGGTGGTGGTCTCTTCGGTGACGCCCTTGATCTGCGCCAGACGCGTCGAGTACCAGGTCTTGTCGACGGCAAGCTTGGCCTTGATGGCGGCGAAAAGGATGGTTTCTTCCTCGGAAGTCGGCATGGCGATAACGGAGATGTCCTTCTCCGCCTTCGAGCCCAGGTGCAGCAGCAGCGTAGCGTCGCCGCCGTCGTCGAGGATCATGTTCGAGTAACCGTTGTCGGGCCACTCGAAGATGCGGTGGGTGTAGTCCCAGTAGTCGACCAGGGTCTCGCCCTTGACGGCGAAGACGGCAACGCCGTCGGCAGCGATGGCGGCGGCGGCATGGTCCTGGGTCGAGAAGATATTGCACGAGGCCCAGCGCACTTCGGCGCCCAGCGCGGTCAGCGTCTCGATCAGCACGGCGGTCTGGATAGTCATGTGCAGCGAGCCGGTAACGCGGGCGCCCTTCAACGGCTGGGCGGCGGCGTATTCCTCGCGGATCGCCATCAGGCCCGGCATTTCGGTCTCGGCAATACGGATTTCCTTGCGGCCCCAGTCGGCCAGCTTCATATCAGCAACAACAAAATCAGTCACGGCGTTCATAGTCGCTCCTTGAACGTGTGTGACCGGAGGGAAGGGGCAGACGGCGCTTGCGCCTTGGCTCACCCGCTCCCCGTGCCGGACACGGGTTGGTCAGGTGAGCGCGGTTCTCATGAGACCGAGCCTGGGAGGGAATCCTCTCGCAGCGCTCCTCGGAATGCGCGGATTATACGGGTTCGTCCCGTGTTCGTCACCCGGCCTCACGGCAACACCGGCCTCACGGCAAATGGTATGAACAAACCGCGTCTATTTCAGTGGGGCTCGCACTGCGCGCTTTGCATTCGCCATGAGGCATGAAAACAAAGCGTGATTGAGGTCGGCGCGCGCCCAGGGAGGCGGGTGGCCGACGCAGCTCGTGGTCCACGGCTTGCTTTGCACAGCAAGCCGGCTTCGGCAGCGCGG
>OBOI01000063.1_pt1 | contig 44106 bp, 33 predicted proteins | sample 1670151 | NCBI WGS metagenome assembly OBOI01 (sample SAMEA104232303, study PRJEB22302) | sediment metagenome | biome: forest; feature: aquifer; material: sediment | place: USA | collected 2011-08-07 | depth 0.01 m | reverse complement strand
TGTAGGCCAGCCCGTCGTAGGTCTTGGCGGCGGCATTGGCGGTGACGGTGAGCGGTGCCGGAGTGATGCTTCCGGTCGCGGTGGCCGCGTCGGTAATGCTGTAGTTGCCCCTCATGTCGGCGCCGCTGCCGTCGACGATGGTATAGCCGGACCGGATGCCGAGCGTGCTGCCATTGACCCCCTGCACATTGGGGGAGGCGAATTCCTGCGCCACCGTCACGGTATCGGGCGCGGCCTTGCCGGTGATGGCAACGAGGCCCGTCGAGACCGTGGTGCCATCGTAGGTCCTGCTGTCGCTGATCGGCGCCAGGGTCAGCGCAGCCGGGTCGATTGTGCTGATGCTGTTGCCGGCACGGCTGACGACGTAATTGTTGCCGCCGTTGCCGTCGCTGAGGGTCACGCTGTCCAGCGTCACGGTTCTGTTGCCGCTACCGGCGTTTTTGTTGGTGTAGGTGACGGTCGCCGTCGTCACGCCGTCGCCTGCCACGCCCAGTTGCCCGGTCAGGGCGGCGAGGTCGCCGGCGCCGGTGGCGTAGGTGGTGGTGCCGTCATAGGTTTTGGTGACGGCGGGGAGGGTCAGGGTGACGGCTCTGGCGGCGATAGTCGCCGTGCCCATGGCGCCGGTCAGGGTGTAGTTGCCGGCATCCAGGCCGTCCAGCGCAACGCTGCCGAGGTTGGACCAGACGATGCCGCTGGCGGCGTTTCTGCTGAGAACCGAAGCGGTGCTGCCCGTGGTGAAGCTCAAGTCGTCGCCGCCGACCCGGTTGCCGAAGGACAGTTGGCTGGCGGCGAAACTCGTGGCGCCGTCATACGTCTTGCTGCCGTTGATCGCCACCGGCAGGGCATTGATGGTGCCGCTGCCGGAAGCGCCGCTCGCCGTGTAGTTGCTGTTGTCGAAGGTGAGGCCGCCGAATCCGGTGAATGCATAGCTGCCGACATTCCTGTTCGCCACCGTGGCGCTGCCCGCCGTGACGCCGACGCTGTCGCCGCCGATGGCATTGGTGACGGACAAGCTTGCGGCGGAAAAGCTGGTCGCGCCGTTGTAGTTGCGGGTTCCTGAGAGCGTCACCGCCAGCGGGGCAATGGTCAGATTGCCGCTGGCGCCCGTCGCGGTGTAATTGGCGAGATCGGCGCCGCCGAGCACCAGCGTATTGCCGGCCACTGCCGTCGATCCGGTCACGTTCTGGTTGGCGCGGACGGCACCGCCGCCGGCGAGGCTGAGGTCGTCGCCCGATACGATATTGGCAATGGCAAGTTGCGCCGTGGCGAAGTTGGCGTTGCCGTCGTAGGTCTTGCTGCCGGTCAGCGCCACCGGGCGACGATTGATGGTCGCCGTCATGGTGGCTGGGGCGCCGGGCAGCGTGTAGTCGGTATTTGCGCGGGTGACGCCGCCAAAGGCCAAGGTCACATCGTTGGTATAGGTTGCCGCGTTGACGCCGCCGAAAGTCGTGGCCGCGGACCCGCCCAGCCCCAGGCCGGCAAGGGTGTCGCCGTTGGACATATTGCCGAACACCAGATTGCTGCCGGCGACCGAGCCGGTCGTCAGGCCGTCGTAGGTCTTGTCGGCGCCGCTTGCCGAGACGAAGCTCAACGGCCGTGCGGAAACGGTCAGAATGCCCCTCTGGTCGGCATTGACGATGGAGAGGGTCTTGCCGGTGTAGTAGCTGGAGAGCGCCGCGTAATTGGTGAGCGTAATGTCGTAAAGGCCGACATGGGCGCCGGCCGTGTCGCCGCTCGTGGAAACGCCGAAGACCGGCATATGGCCGGTGGCGTTGTCCAGTTCGAACCACACCGGCGTGTGGGTGAATTCCTGGTGGGCCACCGCAAGATCGGTCACGCTGAGCGTGTAGCGGCTGCCGGCGTTGACGTCGACGCTGTCGCCATAAGTCTTGCTGCGGTCGAGTATGGTCAGGCGCGCCGTGTCGGCGCTGCCCGCCGGCACGCCGTTCTTGAAAATGTAGCGATTTCCCGGGTAGGTGGTGCCATCGGTCATGCTGGCGTGGTTGGCGGGCAGCGTGCCCATGTCCTTGCCGAAGATCGCGTCGTTGTTGCTGTTCAAGCCGCCGAATACCTGACCTGCGGTTTCCGGATCGACCGTATAGGCCAGCCAGCGCGGGCTGCCGGTGCCGGTCAGGTTGATCGCCGTCCCCCCGGCGTTATTGACCAGCCTGGCAGTGGCGTCGCCGCCGGTTTCGAGGATGACGGCGCTGCCGGTGCCGCCGCCGAATGCGCCGGCGGCGTTGCCGGCCAGGCTGGCGGTAATCGTCTTGCCGCTGCCCAGAATGATGTCGCCGGCTTTGTTGGTGGCCGTGCCGCCGGCCCCGGCCTGCGCCCACAGGCTGCGCACGCCGAAGTTGCCCAGGGTCAGGTTGTCGCTGGCGAAGAGCTTGACGTCTTGCGCCGCACTCACGCTGACCTCGCCGGCAAAGGCATTGTCGATATCGTCCAGAACAATATTGCTGCTGCCGGCGTTCAGCCGGGTATTGCCGGCGACGTTCAAGGTTCCGCTCTGGCCGATGGTGCCGCTGACGGTGATGTTTAGGTCGCCGCTGAGCGCGCTGGTCGGAAGCGTCACGCCGGCATTGTTGAACGTGAGCGTCAGATTGCGTAGCGCCGCGGGCAGGCCGGAAAGCGTCGGGGTGGCGGCGGTGTTGCGCAACAGCACATCCTGGAAGCTGCCGCCATTGGCGTTGGCCAGGCTTACCCCGTTGCCAAACGAGTGCGCGTAGCTGGCGAGATTGAGACTCTGATTGCTGCCGGTATCGGCGGTGAAGGTGGCCGCCCCGGTGACCGCCAGGGCGCCGCTGTCGCTGATGCCGCCGCTCCTGGCAGTCGCGGCAAGCGTGCCGGAAACGGTGGAGGCGCCGAGGATGACGCTGTTGGCGTCCTTGAGGGCGACGTTGTTGCCGCTGCTGATGCGAACCGTGGAAAAGTCGTTGGCGAAGCTGTCCAGCACGATGTTGTTGCCGCTGCCGGCCGCCAGGGTGGCAATGCCGGCAACCGTCAGTACGCCGCTTTGGGTAATGGCCCCATTGGCGGTAATGCCCAGCGTGCCGGAAAGCGTCGTCGTGCCCAGCGCCAGCGCACCGGCGTCGCGCAGCGTCAGGTTGCGCGCGGTGGCGGCGACGGTGCCGAAATCGCTGCCGGTGTAATTGAGGCTCACGTCGTTGGCGCCGGCATTGAGCGTGGTCGTGCCGACGACCGTCACTGCGCCGCTGGAGGTCACGTTGCCGCCAACGGTGAGATTCAGGGCGCCGGAGAGCGCCGTGGCGCCCACGTCGATGCCGTCGGCATCTGTCAGCGTCAGGCTGGCCGCTGCGCCATTCACAACGCCGAAACTGTTGCTGGCGTTGTCGAGCGTCACATTGCGGCCGCTCGCCGCCAGCCTGAGCGTGCCGGCGGTAGCCGCGCCGCTTTGGGTGACGGCGCCGCCGGTGGCGCCCACCGACAAGGTTCCCGTGCCGACGTTGGAAGCGCCCAGGGCATAGCTCGCCGCACTGGTCAGGTAGGCAGAACCGTTGCCGGTGGTATTGGCCGTGACGGTGCCGGCAGCGAAGTCGATGGCGTCCGTGCTGCTGCCGATGTTGCCGCCGCTACTGTTGGCCTGTAGGTTGAGCGTGCCGGTGCCGCCATTCACGGTCAGGGTGTTGCTGCCGGAATCGACCAGGCTGCCGGCCTTCAGGTTGAGAATGGGGGCGGCATTCATGGCCAGGTTGCCGCCCAGGGTCATCAGCCCCAGACCGTCGCTACGGCCGAGGGTGACGCTGGCAAAACCGCTGCTGATGTCGCCGAACAGGCTGGCGCCCAGCGACAGCGTGCCGCTGCCGGTACCGATGCCAATGGTGGTGCCGGCGGTCTTGGGCTTGATGATCAAGTTGCCGGAAGAACGAATCGTGACGGATTCGCTGCCGCTCGGATTGAAGTTCAGGGTATCGGCGATGAGGGTGATGTCGCCGGTCATCTGCGCCGCAGACGAGCCGATGCGGTTGGTCGTGCTTTGGGTGGCCTTGATGCCGAGATTATCGCTACCGCTGCCGCCGGTACCGGTGAGCGTCATCGAACCGGCGCCCAGCGATTCGTAGATGCCGCCGTTCTCGACCAGTACGCCCCAGCAGCCGGTGCCGCTGCAGGAGCCACCGCTGCCGGTGACCAGCATGCTGCCGGTCGCCGCCGCCCCCATCCGGATGGTGCTGCCGGTGCGAACGTTGACGCCGATGTTGTAATTGCTGCCGGTACCGCCGCTGCCGTTGACGGTCAAGGTTCGATTCGTGCCGGTCTGTAAATCGACCAGCGCATTGGCATCGAGTTTTACGCCTTCGTTGTTGGCCGCCGTACCGGCGAGCGAACCCTGGCCGGTGAGGCTGATGTTGCCGCCGCCGGTGGTTTGCACCGTGGCGCCGGCCAGATACACGCCGACATTGCCGCCGCCGTTGCCGGCCGCCGTACCGGTGATACCGATGTCGCCCGTACCGCTGGTGCGTACCACGCTGTTGGCCGCCAACGCCACGCCGAGGCTGCCGGATGTGCCGTTCCCCGCGCCGGCACCGGTGCCGGTGAGGGTGATCGCCCCGTTGGTCGAGGTGATCTGGTTGCTGCTGGTACCGCCGCCTTCAAGCTGCACGCCGACGTTGGTGATGCCGCTGGCGCCGCCGACGCCCGTGATGTTGATGGCGCCGCTTTGCGTGCCGACGCTGATGGTGCCGTTGCCGGTCGAGTTGTTGAAATTGACGCCGTAGTTGATGCCGCCCGCGTTGGCGGCGCCCCTGCCGTCCAGCGTGATGCTGCCGCTGCCGGTGGTGCTGATGCTCACATTCGCCCCGGTGTTGCCCACCAGTTCGATGCCTTTGGAGCGCGAGGAGGCGTTGCCGACCAGCCCCTGCCCGCGCAAGGCGATGTTGCCGCCGGCCGCAGTCAGGCTGGAATTGCCGATGGCGATACCGGCGTTGTCGGTCGGATTGCCGCCGGCGTTATAGACGCTGGTGTTGGAAATGCCGCCGCTATAGCCGGAACCGTCGCCGGCCGCACCACCGCCCAGCGTAAGGTTGCCGCCATTGGTGTTGATCGTGGCGCCGGTCATGGTGATGCCGCCGCTGCCGTTGGCATCGGTGTCGCTATTCAGCGTCAGGTGGGCATTCTGGCTTGCGGCGCCGGTCACGGTGGCGGACGAGACGACGATGTCGCCGGCGGTTTTGAGGGTCAGCGGATCGTAGTAGCTCAGGCTACCGAGGCTGAGGTTGCCGGCCGTGCCGCTGCCGATGGTGATGCTGGAAAAGCCGTCCCTGAAGTAGCCCGTGGTGCCGTTCCAGAAGTAGCTTTGCGGCAGTTGCAGCGTGCCGCTCGCGGAACTGGAACCGACGCCGATAGTGGTGCCGGCGCTATGGGGCCGCAGCGTCAGCGCGCCGCTGGAGGCGACCGCCAGGGCATTGTTGAAGGTGAAAGCATCGGCCTCCAACAATAGGTTGCTGGTCGATGCCGTGACGTCGGAGCCGGCCTTCTGGCCGATGGTGACGGTCGGGCTGCCGCCGCCGGCATTCGTCACCAGGAACTTGCTGCTCGCCTGGTTGCCGATCAACTGGATCGCACCGCTGGCGGCCAGGATGTTGCTCTCGGCCAGGCGTAAATCGTAGTTGCTGGCGGCGGCGTTGACCGTGCCCTGGATGGTGATCGAACCCGTGCCCGTGGCTTCCACCGTCACCGGCCTGCCGGTGTAGGCCAGCAAGCTGGTGCCGATCGACCCGGCCGTGCCGTTCGTCGTCGTGCCGTTGAAACTGATGTTGCCGTTCACCGTCTCGATCAGGCTGGTGGCGCTGTTGTTGCGCCAGGCCTGGATGTCGATGCCGCAGGCCGTGGTGGCTGTGGTGGACAGGCCGGTGAAGGAAATATTGCCGGTGGTGCCGGCATTGAGCGTCAGCCCTTCGAAGCTACCGATACCGATAGACAGGTTGCCGACATTTTGCGAACTCTTGCCGCGCAGGCTGACGTCGCCGCCGCCGGAAAAAATATTGACGTTGGCATTGTGCCCGGTGGCGTTGTTATAAGACCCCAACAGGATGCCCATGGGGGTGCCGGAGATATTCTGGGCATATCCGGTGGCGAGATCGGCCCCGCCGCTCAGGGTGATCTTGCCGCCGCCGCTGGTGTGCGTGGCGGCGGTTCTGTCGGTATTGGTGCGGCTGTCGAGGGTACTGCTGTCCTGGACGTAAACGCCGCCGCTGGTGTTGGTGAAATTGCTCCAGTAGGTGATGTCGCCGCCGTTGCTTTGCACGGTGGAGGCGCCGGATTGCGTAATGCCCGCGCCGGCCTTGAGCAGTATGGCGGCATTGGCTCCCGTGCTGATCAGGTTGGTGCTGACCGCAATATCGCCGCCGCTGCCGCCCGCCAGCAGGCTGATGGGGCCGGCCACCGTGGTGGCCTTGTCGTTGTAGATATTGTAGGGATTGCTGTCGCTGCCTATGGTCAGGCCGGTGATGCCGGTGAAGGTGAACCAATTCGTATAGATGTCTTGAAAACTGGCGCTGACGGGCAGCAGCGAGAACGTGCCGGTAGTGTTAATCGTCAACGACGGCGGCACATTCCAACTGACTCTGTCGATGGTGATGGCGATGTTGCTGCTGCTGGCGGCGACCGTCGTACCGGTCTTGCTGCCCAGCGTCGTCGAGGCCAGACCAATGCCGCCGCCGCTGGTCTGGCCCGTCAGCAGGATAGGGCCGCCATTGGCCAGAATGGTGTTCGTCGTATTGCTGTTGAACCAAATGTCGTAAGCGTTGCCGGCGGTATTGCGTTTGCCGGTGATGCTGACGCCGCCGCCCGCGCCGGTGGCGGTGAGGTTGGTACCGGTGCCGCTGTTGAAATAGACTCCCGCGTCCCAGGTGGCGCCGGCCGCCGTCGCGGCGTCGCCGATGATGGTGATGGCATTTGCCGTGGTGTTGGCGGAGGTGATGCTGGTGCTGCCGCTGGCCTGGTTAAAGAGAACGCCCGACGACACCGGGGTGGAACCCGCCGCCCGGCCGACGCCGTCTATCGTGATGGTGCCGCTGCCGCTATTGAAGCTGTTGGTGGCGTCGAAACCCACGCCATACGCGCCCCAGCCGTTGGTGACGCTGCCATTCCACGACTTGCCCTTGACGACGATGTTGCCGCCGTTGGAGTTGAGCGTGGCGTTGCCGAACATGCGCACGCCCTCGGCGGAGGCGTTGGCGGTACCGACCGCGTAAGCCGTACCCGCGGCATTGCCGGCCATGACGATGTTGCCGCCTGCGGTGGTGAAGCTGTTGGCACCGCTGCCGTTGTCCTGACGGATGTTGCCGGCGCCGTTGCCGTCGCTATCGGCGGCCAGCACGATGTCGCCCGTGCCGGCGGCGGCGTTGGTGGCTTGCAGCGTCACCCCGGCACTGCTCAAGCTGATTCCGCTCCTGGCATTGGCGTAGATGCCGCCGGCCGTGACGGTCGATGCCGAGCCCGAGCCGAAGGCAATCTTGTCGGCGGTCAGCGTCAGAATCTCAGCGCCGGTTGCGCCGATAGTGCCGTTAAGCGTGAGCGTCGCGTTTCCGGCATTAAGCGTCAGCGCATCGGAATAGGTCAGGCCGCTGACGCCGAAAGCGCCGGTCTGGGCGGTGGAACCGAGGGTGATGCCACTGAAGCCGTCCCTGACGTTGCCGGTCGTGCCGTTCCAGAAGGCGCTTTGCGCCAGTTGCAGGTGGGTGCTGTTGGCGCTGTAGCTTCCCAGATCGATCGGGGTACTTGCCGTGGTCGGCTTGATGGTCAAGGCCCCGGAGGACTGGATGGCCAGCGCGCCGAGCGACATGTTGTCGTTGGCGAAGACGATGTCGGCGCCGGAATTAACGCCGTTGGCGCTGCCGATATAGCCGGTGCCGGCGGCAGTAAAGGCAGCGGCGGCGGCGCCGTCGCTGTTGCCGGTGCCGCCGCTGCCGCCCCCGCTGCCGCCTCCGCAAGTATTGACCGTTCCGACAAACAGGACGAATTGCCAGCAGTTGCCGTTATAGCCGCCTGCGCTTCCGCCCGCACCGACAGCGCCTTTTGTGCCAGTTGTTCCGCTGGTGCTGGTGAATCGAAGGGTGCCGGCGCTGGAGGCAACGACTATTCCATTGGCAAGACTGAGGCCGCTGCCTGCGGCACCGCCGTTGCTGCCGTTTCCTCCTTGGCCGCCGTTACCGGCGTTGTCATGGTCGTAGGCGGCTTCGCCGCCGGTACCACCGGTGCCGCCTCTGCCGCCGTTACCACCGCTGCCGCCGGTCGAACTGAGCGTGATGCCGTTAACTGCGGTCAGGGTGTCGATCCCCAGACTGATGCCGGCGCCGCCATTCCCGCCGAGACCGCCGTTGCCGCCGGTGCCGCCGGTGCCGCCGCGATTTACGCCCCAATAGGTGCTGGCCCCGCCGGTGCCGCCGGTTCCGCCCTGTCCGCCAGCGCCGCCGACACCGCCGGTCCCGGTCAGAACAATGCTGTCGCCGGCGAGGACGGTGCTATCCCCGAGGGTGATCCCCGTGCCGCCGGCGGTGCCGGCAGACCCTGATCCCCCCGTTCCGCCGGGATTGCTGTCGTTCCAGGCAGCGCCGACCGCGCCGGTGTATCCGGTCGAACCGGCGGCGCCGGCGCTGCCGGCTCCGCCGATGCCCGTCAAAGTGATGGCGCCGCCGCTGGCCGTGAGGCTTGCGTCGCTACCCAGCGCCACTCCGGTGCCGTGGTAGGTTCCGCCCATGCCCTGACCGAGGAAGGCGATGCTGCCGGCCGTCAGCGCGGTGTTGTTGCCAACGTAAATGCCTTCGGCGTTGGTGCTGTTGCCGGTGGCGTAGGTGGCGCCGCCCGTCTTGCCACCGAGGTAGAGCGCGCCGTGGATGTTTACGCTGTGGGTAGTTGCGCTGTTGTCGGCAAAGCGAATCGGGCCGGTCGCCTGCAAGTTCAAGGAAAGCGCATTGCTGGCCACGTCGGTGATGGTGACACCCGCATTGACGACGATGCTGCCGTCGGCCTGCAAGGTCAGCGAAGACGCCGCGCCTGACGTCTTGGCGATGTTCGCCGCGACTGTGATGTTGCCGCTGCCGCCGGTGCCGCCGCCGGTCTGGAGCGTGACGTTGTTGCCGTTGTTCAGCGCGGTGTTGATGGAACTGTTGAGCACCGTGGTGTTGTTCGTCGCCGGGGCGGCCGTGCCGCCGGCACCAGGCACGCTGTAGGTGCCGCTGGCGGAAATCGTCAGGTCGATCGGGTCGAGCAGCCATTGCCCGCCGTTGCCCGCATTCACGCTGCCGCTAACGCCCAGAAAGTGGCCGGAAGTTTCGATGAATCCGCCGTCGCCGCCCAGACCGCCGCCGTGGGCGCTGATGCTGCCGTCCACCTCGGTGCTGCTGCCGGTGTTGGTCAGGCTCGCGATCAGCGTCACCGTGCCGCCGCTGCCGCGGCTTGCCGGCGCGGCATCGGCGCGTATGCTGCCGCTGTGCCGAATGCTGTCGCTGGCGGTAAGGCGGATGACGCCGCCGTTGTCGGTCAAGCCGATGGCCTCGATGCTGCCGGTGTTCCTGACCACGCCGCCTTGCAGCCTGTCGGCCGCCTGTGCCGAGAGGATGACCAGTCCGCCGGGGGCTGCAATCGCGTGGCGGTTTTCGACCAGCGCGGCCATCGTCGCCGGTTCGACCTGTATGCCGGCCAGCCGTCCGTCGGCGAATTGCAGCGTATAGGCCTCGCCGGCGGCGAGCGCAACCGTTCCGACCTGGGCGACGACGACGCCCTGGTTCCTGACTTCGGGCGCGAGCAATGCGATGTAGCCGCCGAGGCCGGCCCGCAATTCGCCTGCGTTGATGACGCTGCCGGTGGCGCCGTTACGCGTGAAGCGATAGTTTCCGGCCATGAAGTCGGCATTAGAAATGGCGTGGGTCGTCGCGACCAAACTCCCAACGTCGACGCTGGCGCCGGGAGCGAAATAGACGCCGCTGGCATTGGTGAGGAAGACTTGCCCGGGGGCGGTAATGCGTCCGAATATCTGGCTCGGGTTGCTGTCGAGCACGCGATTCAAGGTGACCGCGCTGGCCGAGGGCTGAAGAAAATTGACCTGGGCTGCGCTGCCGACGTTGAAGGTCTGCCAGTCGATGGCGGCGCGATTCGTGGTCTGGGTGACGTTCAGCACTGCGCCGGATTGAGCGATGGCGGCGGCGCCGGCCGTTACCCGGCCGCCGGTCGGCAACTGGTTGGGCGCGGGCGGGGCGGATAGCACCTGCCCCGCGGCGGCAAGCAGCAACAGCGCCGAGGCACCTTTGCCCCGGCTGCGGACGAATTCGGCGACGGCGACCCAGGCATGGGTCAGATCGTTCCAGACGAGGCGGTAAGTTTTGTTCATGCCCGGTCAGAACGACAGCATGACGCTGGCCCACAGACGGTCTCTGACCAGGGAGCCGTCCTGATCGCGGCCGGTGGCGGTGGGATTGGGATTCTCGCCCTCGCGCCGCGCCCAGGTGAGCCTTGCGCTCAGACCGAAGTCGGCCTGCCAGCCCAGCGCGAGGCCCGCGCCCTTGAGGCTGTAGTCGTTCAGGATCGCCGCGCCGGTGAAACCGTTGTCGCGATTGACCCGCACCCGGCCCCAGTCGTGGAAGGCCGTGAGCGAGAAGCCTGCGGGCAATCTCCAGCGTAATTCCAGGTTGACCATCTGCCCTTCCGATCCGCCGCCTTCGGAGGCCGGGTAGGCGCGTACGCCACCGGCGCCGCCGAGATAGAACTTCTCGGAGGAATCGAGGTTCTTGCCCGCCTGCTGTCCGGAGAGCGCGGCGAAGACGGCCAGATCGTCCGCGATCACCTGCTGGCGGCTCGCGGCATAGCGCAGCTTGGTGTAATGCCCGGCGGCGCGCACGGTAGCGGCATCGGCGGCCTGATTGGGCGAGTCGTCGAGGTTCAGATCGCCGGCGACGAGCGAGAGGCTGGCGCTGTTGGCGCCGCCGCCGCCGATATTGTCGAAGAGGTTGCCGGCGAGGCCGAGGCTGAGCGTTTCCGTCCGGTAGCGTGTGGTGACGGCCCCGCCGGACTGGTTGTCGAAGGTTTTGCGGTCGGCGTTGGCGTTGACATAGAGGTTTTTCAGCCGCGAGCGGATCAGCGGATAGCTGGCCTCCAGTCCGGTGGTTTCGGAGGTGCCCTTACCCTCGAATGCAACGAATTCCGGCGCCACGAGCTGGTAACGCAAAGAGGAAGCGTTGATGCCGGCGCGCCAGCCGGTACCGCCGACGGGCAGGGTGACCCCCAGTCGTGCATAGTCGCTGCCTTGCGTGTGGATGATGCTGGCATTGACCGACTCGCCCAGCGCCAGCAGGCTGCTCATGGTCAGGTTGGCGAGAAGTCGCTCGGTGCCGGTGGAACGGGAACCGGTGTTGTCCATGCCGGCCTCCGCACGCAGCAGGGGTTCGTCGCCGAGGTTGAGGACGAGTTCGGTTTCGCCCTCTTCATGTCCCGGCCGCAGGTTGCCGATGGCGGTCACTCCCGGCAGGTCGTCGAGTAGCAGCAACGCCCGGTCGATGGCGTCGGCATTGAGTTTTTCGCCCCGGGTCTGCGCGGCGTCGATTACGGCCAGGGCGGTGGCAAGCTTCAGCCGCAGCGGCGGGTCGCCTTCGATCACCGCGCCGCCGAAAACGGCCTCGACGATCTGGATAGTGACGACACCTGCCTGGATTTCCTGCTGCGGCAGATAGGCGCGCACGACCCAGCCGGCCTGGCGGTACACCTCGGCCACGGCGGCGGCGGCTTTTTGCAACTGGGCAAAATCCAGGGGACGGTTGAGATAGCCGGCAACCGCCGGTGCAAGCTGCTCTTCGCCGAGCAGGGTATTGCCGGCGAAGCGGAAAGCGCTGACCGTAATGCTGGCACCGGCCGCTGGCTGCATGGCGGCGGGTTCGGCCGGGCGTTCGGGCGTGGCTCTGGGCGGCAGCATCGGCTTGCGCTCGCGGTCGATCTGCTGTTGCAAGGATCCGGCATCGGGTGGGGTCTGCGCGCAGGCCGGCCACGGCGGAATCATCGCAAGCGCGAATGCGGGTCCGACAAGATGCATGTTTCGCATATAACGCGCTTACCCCTTCAGTCAGGAGCGAAATTGTAGCGAGCTATGCGGAGAGGGGACTGTCAAATCCTGACATTTGCACTGCCGGATTGAAGTCGGGCGCGACAGCGGATGATGGCCGGAGCGAACGTCGCTTTCGGCGGCCCGGTTCAACGCTTGGGGGGAGGGCGCTATCCGCCGGTATGCGCAGATAGCGCCGCAGACAAGCGTGGTAGCCGCTGGTCCGGCCCGGCCGGGGTGGATCAGGCAGCCCGGGGGGCTACGGGTTCGTTGATCGATAGCCAGTAATGGCCGATCTGTCCGATGGCCTGAATGAATTGCTCGAAATCGACGGGTTTGCGGATGTAACTGTTGGCGCCGAGACTGTAGCCGTCCGAGATGTCCTGATGTTCCTTGGACGTGGACAGAATCACCACGGGCATCAGTTTGGTGCGGGCGTCGGCGCGGAGCCGGCGCAATACTTCGAGACCGTCGATGCGGGGAAGCTTCAAGTCGAGCAGAACGACGGCCGGCAAAGGGGCCAGGCCGCTGCCTTGCGACTCCGAACCCAGAAGGTAGTCGAGCGCTTCGACGCCGTCACGCGCGACGACGATCGGGTTGAGAATGAGGTTGCGAGTGAACGCGCGCAACGTCAGCGCCTCGTCGTCGGGATTGTCTTCCACCAACAGGATCGGTCTTTTTGTGTTCATGATCCGTCATCAGCTTTTCTCGGGCCGGGGCGACATCTTGGGCTCCCTAAGCAGGCAACATACTCCTGATGGCCGGGGTTGCGCAAGCCCGATGGCTTACGCGGACTTGCGTTTGTGCCGGGACGGGGCCGGCAGATCGTCGCCGCGGATCAGGAATATCTTGCCTTCGCTGCTCGGTGTATCCAGCCAGATGAGGGGCAATTGCGGGAAGGCGGCATCGACGATGTCCTGATTGTGGCCGACCTCTACGGCGAGCAGGCCGCCGGGTTTGAGATGGCGCGGCGCGGCGGCGAGTATGCGGCGCACGATGTCGAGACCGTCGGCGCCGGCGCCCAGCGCCAGGGCGGGCTCGCGCCGGTATTCAGGCGGGAGCGCGGCCATGGAGGCATCCGTGACGTAGGGCGGGTTGGAAATGATGAGGTCGTAGCGGCGTCCCTTGAGGCCGGCGAAGACGTCGGATTCGACCAGCCGGATTTGTTCCTGCAAGCCATAATCGACAACGTTGCGGCCGGCAACTTCGAGCGCCGCCGGGGAAATATCCACCGCATCGATGCGGGCGTAGGGAAAGGCGTGGGCCATGAGTATGGCGAGGCAGCCGGAGCCGGTGCATAGGTCGAGCGCATCTTCGACGTCGTCGGCATCCTCGACCCAGGGCGAGAATCCCTCGGCCAGCATTTCGGCGAAGTAGGAGCGCGGCACGATGACGCGCTCGTCGACGTAGAAGCGGAAGTCGCCGAGCCAGGCCTCCTGCGTCAGGTAGGCGGCAGGAACGCGACGGCTGATGCGCTGTTGCAGGCGGTCGAGTACCGCGAGGCGTTCGGAATGCGTGAGGCGCGCGTCGAGAAAGGGGTCGAGCCGGTCCGGCGGCAGATGCAGCGCATGCAGGATGAGATAGGCGGCCTCGTCGTAGGCGTTGTCGGTGCCGTGGCCATAGGCGAGCCCGGCTTCGTTGAAGCGGCTGGTGCCCCAGCGCAGCCAGTCGCGTACGGTGTGAAGTTCTGCGAGCAATGAGTCCATGTTGGCTAGGCGAGCAGGCGTTGCAGCACGCCTTGATAGATGGAGGTTAGCGGCTCCAGGTCGGCGACGGCGACGCATTCGTCGATTTTGTGGATGCTGGCGTTCAGCGGCCCGAATTCGACGACCTCGGGGCAGATGTCGGCGATGTAGCGGCCGTCGGAGGTTCCGCCGGACGTCGAGAGTTCGGGGACGCGGCCCGTGGCCTCGCGAATCGCATCGATCATCACATCGACCAGTCGGCCGTGCGGCGTCAGGAAGGGCTTGCCGCCCAGTGTCCATTCGATGGCGTATTCCAGGCCGTGACGGTCGAGGATGTCATGGACGCGGCTTTGCAGGCCCTCCACCGTGCTGGCGGTCGAGAAGCGGAAGTTGAACAGCACCTCCATGGTGCCGGGCACGACGTTGCCGGCGCCGGTACCGGCGTGGATATTGGATACCTGAAAACTGGTGGGCGGGAAATAGTCGTTGCCTTCGTCCCAGCGCGTCGCGGCGAGCTCGGCCAGCGCCGGTGCGGCCTGATGAACGGGGTTGCGCACGCGTTCGGGATAGGCGACGTGGCCCTGTATGCCCTTGACCACCAGGCGGGCCGAGAGCGAGCCGCGGCGGCCGTTCTTGATCGTGTCGCCGAACTGGTTGGCCGAGGTCGGTTCGCCGACGATGCAGCAATCGATTTTCTCGCCGCGCGCCTGGAGCGCGTGGACGACGCGCACGGTGCCCTCGACGGCGTCGCCTTCCTCGTCCGAGGTCAGCAGCAGGGCGATGGAGCCGGCATGCCTGGGGCATTGCGCGACAAAGCGCTCGCAGGCGACGACGAAGGCGGCGAGCGAGGATTTCATGTCGGCGGCGCCGCGGCCGTAGAGCTGGCCGTTGCGAATGCTTGGCTCGAAGGGCGGCGATTGCCATTGGTCGAGCGGGCCGGCAGGCACGACATCGGTATGGCCGGCAAAGCAGATCAGCGGCTGTGCGGTGCCGCGCCGGGCCCAGAGATTACGAACATTGCCGAAGTTCATGCGTTCCAGAACGAAGCCGACCGCTTCGAGGCGAGCGCCCAGCAGCTCAAGGCAGCCCCGGTCGTCGGGCGTCACCGACGGCCGCGCGATCAGTTCACGGGCAAGCGCGAGTGTGGGCATCAGTCCAGCTTCAGCGTGAATTCGGAGAATGAGGCGCCGGCCGGTGCCGGCGCAGGCTGCTGCGCCTCTTCGGGCTGGTTCTCGTCCTTCTTGGCGCCGGGATGGGCTTCGGAATTGCTGATGAGCCAATGCAGGTTGTTCGCCGAGTCGGCGTTGGCCAGTGCCTCTTCCAGGGTGATGACCTTGTCGCGGTACATTTTGAACAGCGACTGCTCGAAGGTCTGCGAGCCGGGCGACATGCTCTGTTCCATCGCCTCCTTGATGCCGGTCATGTCGCCTTTTTCGATCAGTTCGGCGATATGGCGCGAGTTCAGCATGACTTCAACCGCGGGCGTGCGACCGCCGTCCGGCTTCTTCACCAGACGCTGGGAGATGGTGCACTTCATGGTGACGCCGAGGTCGGCGAGCAGGGCGGGGCGGTTTTCCAGCGGGTAGAAGCTGATGATGCGCGACAGCGCGTGGTAGCTGTTGTTGGCGTGCAGCGTGGCCAGACACAGATGGCCGGACTGGGCGTAGGCGATGGCCTGGCTCATCGTATCCTTGTCGCGAATTTCGCCGATAAAAATGCAGTCGGGCGCCTGGCGCAGCGCATTTTTCAGTGCCGCCTGGAAGGTGCGCGTGTCGGAGCCGACCTCGCGCTGATTCACAATCGATTTCTTGTTTCTGAAAATGAATTCGATCGGGTCTTCCAGCGTCAGGATGTGGCCGGACTTGCGCTCGTTGCGGTAGTCGAGCATGGCGGTCAGCGTCGTCGACTTGCCCGAACCCGTGGCGCCGACCATCAGGATCAGGCCGCGCTTTTCCATGATGACTTCGGCGAGCACGTCCGGAACGTTGAGCGTTTCCAGCCTGGGGATTTCTGCCGGAATGTAGCGCACCACCAATGCCGGCGTCCCTTTCTGGCGGAACACCGAGAGGCGGAAATTGCCGACGCCTTCGAGCGCATAGCCGGTGTTCAGTTCCAGCGACTCCTCGAACTCGTGGTACTGAACCTCGGTGAGGATTTCATGCAGCAGGCCGGTGATGGTGGCGGCGTCCATGACCTGCTGGTTGATCGGCATGGCGACGCCGCTGATCTTGATGTTTATCGGGGAGCCGACGGAAACGAAAATGTCCGAGGCGCTTTTTTCCGCCATCAGTTGGAACAGCCTGTCCATCGTTCCCATGCGCTTCTCCCGGTTGAGACCTAGTGTCTTCGGCCGGCCTGCGGGCTCAAACTGCGGCGCAGGCCGCCATGCCTAATCGCGCAGCAGTTCGTTGATCGCCGTCTTGGCGCGCGTTTGCGCATCGACGCGCTTGACGATCACCGCGCAGTAGAGGCTGTATTTGCCGTCGGCCGAGGGCAGGTTGCCGCTGACCACCACCGAGCCCGAGGGCACGCGGCCGTAGGTAATTTCGCCCGTGGCACGGTCGTAGATCTTGGTGCTCTGGCTGAGATAGACGCCCATCGAAATCACCGAATTTTCTTCGACGATGAAGCCCTCGACGACCTCGGAGCGCGCGCCGATGAAGCAGTTGTCTTCGATGATGGTCGGATTGGCCTGTATCGGTTCCAGCACGCCGCCGATGCCGACGCCGCCGGAGAGATGCACGTTCTTGCCGATCTGGGCGCAGGAGCCGACGGTGGCCCAGGTGTCGACCATGGTGCCGTCGTCGACGTAGGCGCCGATATTGACGTAGCTGGGCATCAGCACCACGTTCTTGCCGATGTAGCAGCCGCGGCGCGCCGTGGCCGGCGGCACCACACGGTAGCCGCCCTTCTCGAAGGTATGGGTGTCGTAGTGGGAGAACTTGGTCGGCACCTTGTCGAAATAGCGCATCGGACCGTTTTCCATCAGGCGGTTATCTTCGAGCCGGAAGGAGAGCAGCACGGCTTTCTTGATCCACTGGTGAGTAACCCACTGGCCGTCGATCTTCTCGGCCACGCGCAGCTTGCCGGTATCCAGGTCGGCGAGAATGAGCTCGACGGCTTCGCCGATGCGGGCGGGGGCGCTGCCGGGCTTGTACTCGGCCCGGTTCTCCCAGGCTTCGTCGATGAGGGTTTGCAGTTCGTGCATGAGTCGTTTCCAGTTCCTAGAGTGAATTACAGAAGTCGCCGATACGTTGTGATGCTTCGATGCACTCGTCGAGCCCGGCGACGAGCGCGATGCGGATGAAGTTGGCGCCGGGATTGACGCCGCCGGCGGCTCGGGCCAGGTAGTTGCCCGGCAGAACCGTCACATTATATTGACGATGGAGTTCGCGGGCGAATTCCGTGTCGGTGATGGGCGCGTATTTGGCAACCGAGGCCCAGAGGTAAAAGCCGGCATCGGGCATCCGGGTGTCGAGATGCCTGGCGATCAGGGGTGTTACGCGCTCGAACTTTTCGCGGTAGAGGCGGCGGTTGTCGCGCACATGGGCTTCGTCGTTCCAGGCGGCGGCGCTCGCATGCTGCACCGCCGGGTTCATGGCGCAGCCGTGGTAGGTGCGATATAGCCAGAACTTCTTGAGGATAGCGGCATCGCCGGCAACGAAGCCCGAACGCATGCCGGGCACGTTGGAGCGCTTGGAAAGGCTCGAGAACATGACGAGGTTCTTGTAGTCGTCGCGGCCGAGCTTGCGCGCGGCCTCCAGGCCGCCCAGCGGCGGCGCGGCTTCGTCGAAATAGATCTCCGAGTAGCACTCGTCGCTGGCGATGACGAAGCCGTGTTCGTCGGAAAGCGCGAACAGCGTGCGCCATTCGTCCAGCGTCATCACCTTGCCGGTCGGGTTGCCCGGCGAACAGACGTAGGCGAGCTGCACGCGGCGCCAGACCTCGGCCGGAATGGCGCGAAAGTCCATGGCGAAGGCGTTCTGCGGCAACTGGTTGAGGAAGGTCGGTTCCACGCCGGCCAGGTAGGCCGCGCCTTCGTAGATCTGATAGAAGGGATTGGGCGCAAGCACCAGGGCATCGGGGCGCGACGGATCGGCGACGCACTGGGCAAAGGCGAACAGCGCCTCGCGCGAGCCGGCGACCGGCAACACCTGGCTGGCGGCATCCGGCGCGGGAATGCCGTAGCGGCGGGCGATCCAGGCGGCGATGGAGCCGCGCAGGGCATCGCTGCCGTTGGTGGCCGGATAGGCCGCAAGCCCGTCCAGCCCGGCCGTCAGCGCATCCTTGATGAACTGCGGCGTGCCGTGCTGCGGCTCGCCGATGGAGAGCTTGATCTCCTTGAGGCCCGCGGGCGGCGTCACCCCGGCGAACAACTGGCGCAACTTCTCGAACGGATAGGGGTGAAGCAAGGCGAGGCGGGGATTCACGGCAGGCGGTGATGAGGGGGAAAGTGCGGATTATAGGTTAGCGTCGCCGGGGCAGGGCGGCCGGGGCGCCGATTGAAACTGTTGGGGGGAATAGCGACTGGACGGCGCCGGGATATTGCTACCGGTAGCGGGGGCGCCGACCCGGTATCTCGCCCCGGCTCACGGCGCTGAGAAACGCGCAGATCGCCAGAGCGGGATACCGGGCCGTCGCCGGGCGGCTTTGGCGCGGGTTGGGAGCAAACCTGTGCGGGCAGTGAAGGCGGCGGGGGGAACTTCGTTTGGGCGATATCTGCAAAGCGTGCTGAGGGAGGCCGAAGGAAGTTTCCGCCGATACTGACCGTCCCAACGGCCAGGAGCGGTCTTTCCTATGGTGCTCGAACGGCAGCTGCCAACGTCCGTTATCGCGGGTTCGGACGTAGGGCTTCTAGTTGATCGTTGGGCAGCATCATGGCTCCTGTAGTGAGACGCACGGGACACCGCCGAGTAGCCTGATGTGTTCTGTACTCCCCGCCCCGTCACTTTCTGATATTGCAAGCATCATGATGCCACGCAATCGCATATGTGAAACGGATCATTTGACGTCGTTTGCGCTAGCTCCGCGGCTATGTCGGGCCAAAGGGGTCGGGGTCAAACTTGGCGCGAGTCAAAATACCGCAAACTCAAGGGGGCAGTGTGAATGATTACGCGGCTTGCTCTTCGAGCTTCGCGGGTCGGCTTTCGAGGTAAAGGGTGTCAGGATCGAAGTCAATTTCTTTTGGCCAGGTGACGGTGCCGTGGCTGGCCGTTGCCAGCTTGAAAAACGCGACTTGGCGTAGCGGCTCGAATGCCGGATAGCCCAGATAAGGCGTCATGTCGAAATGGCGGATTTCGCCGTTGGCGAAGGTGAGTAGCAGCGAGTAATCGTCGTGGGCGGTGACTGCGACAATCCGTGGGTTCATGGTGTTCTCCTAGCGCAGGGGATCGATTTTGACGAGCGTTTCGCCGCGTATCGCGAGCGTCCAGTCAGCCATCAGTTCTTCGCGATGAATCTCGATCCACGCTTGGATGAGGCGTGTTTGCCGTGGCGGCATGGAGCCTTCCAGTAAATCGATTTCCGCTATCGAAAACACGGCCTCACTCCCGGCGTATTCCGCATGTATATGGGGCGAGTGATGCTTCTTGGTGTCGAGCCAATACATGTAAATCAGGATGCCGTAAAACGAACTGACGAGTGGCATGGCTAGTTCTTCCTTCCGTTGCTGATGCATGCGCCCACAGCCTGACCGTGTTGCGCGGCGCGAAATGAACTGCCGTAAGCATACCCCATGGATCGCGTATCAATTCTCTGTGGCCGTCCGCACTGTCGCCGGAGGCAAAGCGGCTGTGCCCTTGGCCTGCGGCGGGATGGCGCAACGGTTTGAGCCATCCCTACAGCGCAGAACCGTAACGCAAGGCCTTCGCTTCCCCGATACCGCCGCCCACCCAACAATCACTCTATAGTCGTCTATAAAGCCATATATTCAAGGCGATGCAGCTCTCCGGGCAACCGCCGGAGGAGGTGAAGGTGGATGTGGCGGGGATGCAGCAGGCCTTGATTGCCTTGCAGGATAAAATGCTGAACGGCTTTACTAACGTCAAAAATGGTGTTTAACTCTGCATGTGTTAAATGACCGTTATCGAGTTAATACCGTGAACCCAGACTTTCTCAAGGCACTACGCACCTATCTGAGCGCGACGCTGGGCATTGAGCCTCCGGCCATGCGGGCTTGGCCGGGCGTGAAAGCTCTGCCGCGCTATTTGGCGGATGGGTTTGCCTTTCATGAGATTGATCTGTGGGGGCGGCCATGCCTGTTGATGGTGGCGAATCAGGCGGTGCCAACGCCAGCCGATCTGCAAAAGCAGTTGCGCCTGGTCGAACGCCTGGCCAACATGCCCGTGATTTATGGGCAAGGCGAGATGACTGCGCGCCAGCGGCAGCGCTTGCTGACGTTGTTCATTCCCTTCGTTGTACCGGGGCGGCAGTTGTTCCTGCCACCGTTGGGTGTGGATTTGCGCGAGCAATATGCAGCGCAGGCAAGGCAGTATGCGCCGGCGCTGGGGCCTGCTGCCCAAGCCATCTTGCTGGCAGGCCTGCTGGGGTATTGGGAGGGCAATAGCCATGCTTCGGCGATTGCGCGGCAGTTCGGTTACAGCGCCATGACCTTATCCCGTGCGCGGCGTGAATTGCTGGATCGGGGTTTCGTGAGTTTGCATGGGGCCGGACGTGGTGCCCACTGGTCCTTGAATGGAACACGCGCGGCGGTGTGGCCGGCGGCACAACCGGCGTTGCGTTCGCCGGTACTGCGACGGGTGTGGTGTGTGTTGCCCAAAGTCGAACAGAAGAAGCTTCCTGCGGCTGGGCTGACCGCGCTGGCGGCGTATTCGATGTTGGCTGAGCCAGCGGCTCCGGTGGTGGCGCTGAGCGAAGCCGCGTGGCGAACCATGGCGCAGCGCCTGCCACAGCTTCGGCTGGCGGATGAGGTGTTTGACGGTGCCGTCGAGCTGGAGCTTTGGTCCTACGATCCGCGCATCCTGATTGGCCCATCTGATCGCTGCGTTGATCGCTATTCGCTATTTCTGAGCTTGCAGGCCGAGGCCGGGGCGGACGAGCGGGTGGCGCTGGCGCTGGATGAAATGATGAGAGGGGTTGGGGGATGAGCGCACCGCATGGTCTGGAGTTGTTCCGGCAATACTTTGCCGATTTCGCCGATCAGTATGTCCTGATCGGTGGCACGGCCAGCTATCTGGCGATGGATGCGGCCGGGCTGGATGCGCGGCTGACCAAGGATATCGACATCTGAGGCACTGACGCCCGAATTCGGACGGGCGTTCTGGAACTTCGTTGATGCCGGTGCTTATCAGGTGCAGCAGGAGACCGCGGCAACGCAAGGCGGCAGGTAACGCGGTGGATGAGAAGGACAGCCAATCTCTACCGAAGATGCCCAGATCGCCGCTATCGCTCTTACCCACGGTTTGCCGCTTGCCACGCGTAACGGTAAGGACTTCAACGGCATTGACGGGCTGAACCTGCTCAATCCCTGGGGATAGGGCAAAGTGGCAAGGGAATTCGGTACCTACAGCGCAGAACCGTAACGCGCTACCCCCGCGTATTCGACTCCGCCGCGAACTGCACCAACTCCACTTTCTCCGCCGGCTTCCAGCCTTTCTTGCGCTGTTCGGCGACGACGTTGGTGAAAATGCCGCCGCGGACGAAGAAGCGCGCGGTCAGGCGCATGTAGCGCGGCTTGGTGGCTTTGGCGAGGTCGTCGAGGATGCGGTTGGTCACGTCTTCGTGGAAATGGCCTTCGTTGCGAAAGCCCCAGACGTAGAGCTTGAGGCTCTTCAGTTCGACGCAGAGCTTGTCCGGCACGTAATCGAGCGTCAGCACGGCAAAGTCGGGCTGTCCGGTCTTGGGGCAAAGGCAGGTGAATTCAGGGATTTCCATGTGTATCTGGTAATCCCGGTGCGGTGCCGGATTGGCGAAGGTTTCGAGTGTCTTGGTCGGGCGAGAGGACATGATGACGGGCTGGAAAATGGGGGCAAACGATTATAATGCCGCCTTTCCTGACGTCAGCCCAATTCACTCGTGCGCCTCACCAAGCTCAAACTTTCCGGCTTCAAGTCTTTCGTCGATCCCACCACTGTTGTTTTCCCCGGCCAGCTCGCGGGCGTGGTCGGCCCGAACGGTTGCGGCAAATCGAACGTGATCGACGCGGTGCGCTGGGTGCTGGGCGAATCGAAAGCTTCGGAACTGCGCGGCGAGTCGATCCAGGACGTGATTTTCAAAGGCTCGGGCACGCGCAAGCCGGTTTCGCGCGCCAGCGTCGAACTCTTTTTCGACAACGACCAGGGCCGCGCCGCCGGTCAGTGGAGTCAGTACGCCGAGATCACGGTCAAGCGCCTGCTCGATCGCGAGGGCAATTCGAGCTACTACATCAACAATCTGCACGTTCGCCGGCGCGACGTTATCGACCTCTTCCTCGGCACCGGCCTGGGGCCGCGCGCCTACGCCATCATCGGCCAGGGCATGATCTCGCGCATCGTCGAGGCCAAGCCGGAGGAACTGCGCTTCTTCCTCGAAGAAGCGGCGGGCGTGACCAAGTACAAGGAACGGCGCAAGGAAACCGAGCATCGCCTCGAAGATGCCCGCGAGAATATTTCCCGTGTCGACGACATCCGCAACGAACTCGAAGGCCAGATACTGCGCCTCGACGCGCAGGCGGTGGTGGCGCAGCAGTACAAGGACTTGCACGGCCAGTTGAGCCGGCGCCAGAACCTGTTGTGGCTGAAGAAGCGCAACGATGCGAAGAACGATGCGCAGCGCATGGAACGCGAGGTCGAGAAGGCGGTGAACCGCGTCGAGGCCGAGACCGCGCAGTTGCGCGAGATCGAGGCCAAGGTCGAGCTGGCGCGCGAGGGGCATTTCGCCGCGTCCGACGCGCTGCATGCGGCCCAGGCCGAGATGTACTCGGCCAATGCCGAGGTCAAGCGCCTCGAATCCGAAATCAACCACGTGCGCGATTCGCGCCAGCGTTTGGAAACCCGGCTGGCGCAGCTTGCGGTCGAAGAGAACCACTGGCGCAATGAGGCCAAGCGCGTCGAGGACGAGGACTTCCGCTGGAAATCCTTGCTGGAAAACTCGCGCGAGCGCGCCGGCACCGCCGCCGCACGCCACGAGGAAGCCGCGGCGCGCCTGCCCGAGGCCGAATCCGCGGTGCGCGAGGCGGAAGCGGCAGTCGCCGAAGCGCGCCGCCAACTGAACGAAGCCGAGCAGGGCACGCGCCTGGCCGAGGCCGACCGCGGCCACGCCTTGCGTGCGCTGGATAATCTTGGCCAGCGTCGTCAGCGTCTCGAAGCCGAACGCGGTGCGCTGGCCCAGCCCGATCCGGTGCAACTGGCTCAGGCCGAGGAGTCGGCGGCGCGAGCCGAAGACGAACTCGAAGCGCGTCAGTCGCGCCTGGGCGGCCTGCAAGCGAAGCTGCCGGAACTTGAGGCCGCCCTGCGCACTGCCCGCGAGGCGCTTCAGGGCGCCCATCGTCGCGTTACCGAGTCGCGCGCCCGCTACGATGCCTTGCAGCAGTTGCAAAAGCGCGTGCAGCAGAGCGGCGAAATCGGCGACTGGTTGCAGGCGCGCGGGTTGGCGCAGGCTAAGCCGCTGTGGCAGTCGATACACGTCGAAGCTGGCTGGGAAACCGCCGTCGAGGCGGTGCTGCGCGAACGCCTGTCGGCGCTGGCTACCGATGCCGGCGTCGCCGCCGCCGCCCTGGCTTCGCCGCCGCCTGCGACCTTCGCCCTGGCACTGCCCGACGGTGCCGCACCGCAACCGGCGCTCGCGGATTCCCTGCGCGCGAAGGTGCGTTGCGACGATGTCCGCTGGGCGGCGGTGCTTGACGAGTGGCTGGCCGGCGTGGCCGTGGCGGAAGACTTGTCCGCCAGTATCGATTCCCGCTCGGGGCCTGTCGTTTCGCGCGCAGGGCATGTGCTGTCCAAGCACGGCCTCACGCTCTACGTGCCGGATGTCCGCACCCATGGCGTCATCGAACGCCAGCGCGAGATCGAGGAACTCGAAGCGCTGATCGAGAGCCGCGATCAGGAGGAAATGACTGCCCGCGAGAGCCAGGAGCAGGCCGAACATCTGCTGTCCGAGGCGCAGGGGCAACTCGTGGAGGCGCGCCGCGGCGCCGAGGAAGGGCAGCAGCGCCTGCATGCGGCGCAGGTCGAAGCGCTAAAGCTGACCCAGGCCCAGGCCCGTTACGACGAGCGCGCCGGCCAGAGCACGCGCGACCTGGAAGAAATCATCAGGGGCGAGGAAACCGAACGCGCCGAATTCGAGCGCGCCGAAACCGAGGCGATGCGCTGCCGCGAGCTGCTCGACGCGGTGCGCGAACGCCAGGAAGCCGCGCTGGACCTTCAACGCAGCCGCGATGCCGCCTTGCGCGAGGCCCGCGCCCTGGAACACCAACTGGCGCGCGAGGCCCAGGAGGCCGGCTTCTCCGAGCGCGAGTGCATCTCCAAGCTCGAAGACAATGCCCGCGCCGCCGCGACGGCATCCACCCAGCTCGCGCGCGTCGCCGCCGACACGGACGGCGCCACCACGGAAATCGCCGCCATCAGCGACGCCGTGTTGCAGGAGCAGTTGCAATCGGCGCTCGGCTCGCGCCAGGGCCGCGAAGGATTGCTGGCCGACCGGCGCAATGCGCTGGAAGCGGCAGCCGCCGAACTGCGCGGCTTCGACGAGCAGCGCATGCGGCTGGAGCAGGGGCTGCAACCGGCGCGCGACAAGATCAACGACTGGAAGCTCAAGCAGCAGGCGGCGGCGCTCAACGAGGAACAGTGCCGCGAACGCCTCCTGGAGGGCGGTATCGCCAGCGAGGAAGACGAAGCCGCGCTCGCCGCCGAACTCGTGCCCGGCCTCAGGGAGCCCGTATTGCAGGGCGATATCGCGCGACTGAATTCGGAAATCGAAGCACTCGGACCGGTCAACCTCGCTGCGCTCGAAGAGCTTGGCGTCGCACGCGAGCGCAAGGGCTACCTCGACGATCAGGCCACCGACCTCGTCACCGCCATCAATACGCTGGAAGACGCGATCCGCCGCATCGACCGCGAGACGCGCGAGCAGTTGCAAGAGACCTACGACACCGTCAACCGTCACTTCGGCGAGCTGTTCCCCATCCTCTTCGGCGGCGGCGAGGCCAAGCTGCTGCTGACCGGCGAGGAAATTCTCGACTCCGGCATCCAGATCATGGCGCAGCCGCCGGGCAAGAAAAACACGACCATCCATCTGCTCTCGGGCGGCGAAAAGGCGCTTACGGCCATTGCCCTGGTGTTTGCCATGTTCCAGCTCAATCCGGCGCCGTTCTGCATGCTCGACGAGGTCGATGCGCCGCTCGACGATTCCAACACCGAGCGCTTCTGCTCACTCGTCAAGCGCATGTCGGTGCAGACCCAGTTCATCTTCATTTCGCACAACAAGATCGCCATGGAAATGGCGCAGCAGTTGATTGGAGTGACCATGCAGGAGCGTGGCGTATCGAGAGTCGTCGAGGTGGATATGGAGGAGGCACTGCGAATGACGACTGAGAAGGAGATTGCCTGATGGCTGTCAGCGAACTGCAACTCGCTTTGCTCTCTGCCGGCGTCGCGCTGGTGCTTGCAGTCTGGCTCTACAACTTCTTGCAGGAGCAGAAGCACAAGAAGCTGGCGGAAAAGATATTTCGCGGCGGGCAGCCGGACGTGTTGCTGACGGGGCAGGGCGACGATGAGCGCAGCGAGCCCTCGATGTCGGCGCCGGACGAAGAACGCATCGAACCCGAGGTGACGCCCCTGGCGCACGAGGAGCCGGCAGCGGCGCCGCCGCCGCCGACCGATTGGGCGGACGATATCGCCGATTGCACGATACGCCTCGACCTCGTTAAAACCGTTGCGACACCTGCGCTTTGGGCGGCCCAGTCCGCCTGGGCGGAACAGTTGTCGAAGCCGCTTGGCTGGATGGGCTACGACGAGACGTCCGCAGAATGGCGCCGGCTTTCCGCACATGATGCCGGACACTACTCTCACCTCGCGGCGGCGCTGCAACTGGCGGATCGCCAGGGCGCGGTCGGCGACACGGAGATTGCGATATTTCTCGATGGCGTTCATCGCCTCGCCCAACAGTTTTCCGGTCTCGTCGAGTTGCCGCAAGCCCAGGACCTGCTGGAGCACGCCCAGGCGCTCGACGGCTTCTGTGCCAATGTCGATATCCAGTTGGCCGTCAATGTGGCCGAAGCCGCATCCGGCGCATTCTCTGGAACCAAGCTGCGTGGACTGGCCGAAGCCGCGGGGCTGAGCCTGGAAGACGATGGACGTTTTCATGCCCGCGACGACCAAGGGATGGAATTGTTTACGCTCGCCAACCTGGGGGCCGAACTGTTCGAGGCCGAGTCCCTGAAAACGCTTGCCTGCCACAGCATTACCCTGGTTCTCGACGTGCCGCGCGTGGCTGACGGGCCGGCGGTATTCGACCGCATGGTTGCCGCGGCCCGCCAAATGGCGCAAACGCTGGACGGCGCTTTGGTGGACGGTCAGCGGCATCCGCTCGGCGATGCCACCATCGCAGCCATCCGCGCCAAGATCGTCGAAATTCAGCGACAGATGGCCACCAACCGGATTCCGCCCGGCAGCCCACGCGCGTTGCGGCTGTTCAGTTGATGGCAGTTGCGGCCGCTGCGGCGCAGCGCGCCGGGTTCCTCCGCGGTGAAATCGAGCGCCACAACCACGCCTATTACGTTCTCGACAAGCCGAGCATTCCCGATGCCGAATACGATAGGCTGTTCCGCGAACTCCAGGCCATCGAGGCGCAGCATCCCGAACTGCTGACCGCCGATTCGCCGACGCAGCGGGTGGGCGGCAAGCCGCTGCCGCAGTTTGCGTCGGTCCGGCATGTCGTGCCCATGCTGTCGATCCGTACCGAGACCGATACGGAACCTACCGGCGCCCGTGCCTTCGATGCCCGCGTGCGCAAGGAGTTGGCCTTAAGCGAGGCGGATGGGCCGGTCGAGTATGCGGCCGAACTCAAGTTCGACGGGCTGGCCATCAACCTGCGCTACGAAAACGGTGTGCTGGTGCAAGCAGCGACGCGTGGCGACGGCGAGACCGGCGAGGATGTGACGCAGAATATTCGCACCGTGCGCAGCATTCCCTTGCGCCTTCATGGCGTGGCACCGCCGGTGCTGGAAGTGCGCGGCGAAGTGTTCATGAGCCGCGCCGATTTCGAGCGCTACAACGAGCGCCAGCGCGTAGCGGGCAAGGCGACGCTGGTGAATCCGCGCAACGGCGCGGCGGGCAGCATACGCCAGCTCGATCCGGCGGTAGCGGCGCAACGGCCGCTGTCCTTCTTTGCTTACGGTCTGGGGGAGACACAGGGCTGGGAACTGCCGGAAACCCATAGCCGGACGCTCGATGCGCTGGCGGTTTTCGGACTGCCGGTCTGCGAGCATCGGACCGTGGCGCTCGGCGCGGAAGGACTGATCGATTTCCACGCACGCATGCGCGCGGCGCGCGACGGGCTGCCCTTCGATATCGACGGCGTGGTGTACAAAGTTAACTCCGTGGCACAGCAACAGCGCCTCGGCTTCGTCACGCGCGAACCGCGCTGGGCTGTGGCGCACAAGTATCCGGCCGAGGAGGCGCTGACCACCGTGGAGGCCATCGATGTTCAGGTCGGCCGTACTGGCGCGATCACGCCGGTGGCGCGGTTGGCGCCGGTTTTCGTCGGCGGTGTGACGGTCACCAACGCGACGCTGCACAACGAGGACGAGGTCAGGCGCAAGGACGTGCGCATCGGTGACACGGTGATCGTGAGGCGCGCCGGGGATGTCATTCCCGAAGTGGTCGGCGTGGTGCTGGAACGACGTCCGATGAAAGACCTCGTCGAGGCGCTGCATGAGCCTTGGGAATTGCTGAAGAAATTTCCGGTTTGTCCGGTGTGCGGCTCGGCCATCGAGAAGCCGGAGGACGAGGCCATCGCCCGTTGTAGCGGCGGGCTCTATTGTCCGGCGCAGCGCAAACAGGCGCTGCTGCATTTCGCCTCGCGCCGGGCCATGGACATCGAGGGGCTGGGTGAGAAAATCGTCGATCAGCTCGTGGATGCGAACGTCGTCAAAACGCCTGCCGACCTCTATGGCCTGGGTATGGGGGCGGTTGCCAACCTCGAACGTATGGCCGAGAAGTCGGCGGCCAATCTGCTCGCTGCCATCGACAAGAGCAAGGAAACGACGCTGGCACGCTTCATCTTCGCGTTGGGCATCCGCAACGTTGGCGAGGCGACGGCGAAAGATCTGGCGCGGCACTTCGGCGGCCTCGACGCCTTTCTGGCGGCCGACGCGGCGGCGCTTCAGCAGGTGCCCGATGTCGGTCCGGTGGTCGCGGCTTCGATCACGCGCTTTTTCGCCGAGCCGCATAACGCCGAAGTCATTCGACAATTGCGGTTGGCCGGTGTGCGTTGGCTGGAGGGCGAGGCAGCGCCGGTCGTGAATTCGCCGATTGCCGGCAAGACCTTCGTCCTGACCGGCAGCTTGCCGACCCTGACGCGCGACGAGGCCAAGGACTTGATAGAAGCACACGGCGGAAAGGTCGCCGGCTCGGTGTCGAAGAAAACCGATTACGTCGTGGCCGGCGCGGAAGCCGGCTCCAAGCTGGAAAAGGCGCAAGCGCTGGGTGTTAGCATCCTCGACGAAGCGCAATTGAAGGAGTTGCTGGGGCGATGAAACCGTTAGTCGCGGAAGCAGTGGCAAGACGAATTTTGATTCTTCACGGCCAGCGCGTCATGCTCGATGCCGATCTGGCGGAGCTTTACGACGTTCCGACCAAGCGCCTCAACGAGCAAGTTAAGCGCAATATTGAGCGATTTCCGGCCGACTTTATGTTTCAACTGACCGCTGACGAGAAAGCGGAGGTGGTCGCAAATTGCGACCACCTCGTCAAACTCAAGTTTTCGCCGACACTTCCCTATGCCTTTACCGAACATGGCGCATTAATGCTCGGTAATGTGCTCAAGTCGTCCCGCGCCGTCGAGGTCAGTCTTCTGGTGGTACGAACTTTTGTGCAACTGCGCGAAATGCTTTCGAGCCACAAGGACTTGGCGCTAAAGCTCGAACAATTGGAGCGCAAGGTGGGTAGTCATGACCAAGCCATTGCGGGTCTGATCGACGCTATCCGGCAACTGATGACACCGCCGAAATCGAGTTCTCGCGGTATTGGTTTCCTCGCCGATATCGATGGCTCGATCAACCGCGACAACAGGAGCAACAAATGAAGAAAGTAACGAAAGCGGTGTTTCCTGTCGCCGGCCTCGGCACGCGTTTCCTGCCGGCGACCAAGGCCAGTCCGAAGGAGATGATGCCCATCGTCGACAAGCCGCTGATCCAGTATGCGGTGGAGGAGGCGGTGGCCGCGGGCATCACCGACATGATCTTCGTTACCGGCCGTTCCAAGCGCGCCATCGAGGATCACTTCGACAAAGCCTACGAGCTGGAGAACGAGCTGGAGCGCAAGGGGAAGATCGAGATGCTCGACTTCGTGCGCAATCTCCTGCCCAAGGACATCAACTGCATCTACATCCGCCAGTCCGAAGCACTTGGACTGGGGCATGCGGTGCTCTGCGCGAGGCATGTGGTCAACGATGAGCCGTTCGCGGTGCTGCTGGCCGACGATTTGCTCGATGGCAATCCTCCCGTGATGAAGCAGATGGTTGACACCTTCGACTATTACCACTGCTCGGTACTCGGCGTGCAGGAGGTACCGCGTGCGGAAACCAGGAGTTACGGCATCGTCGCGACCAAACCCTTGGCCGAGCGCGTCGAACAGGTCTCTGCCATCGTCGAAAAGCCCAAGCCCGAGGATGCGCCGTCGACGCTGGCGGTGGTCGGGCGCTATGTGCTGACGCCGCGGATTTTTCATCACCTGGAAAATGTGAAGCCGGGGCTGGGCGGCGAAATCCAGCTCACCGACGGCATCGCCTCGCTGCTGGCCGAGCAACAGGTGCTGGCCTACCGCTACGACGGCGTGCGCTACGACTGCGGCTCCAAGCTCGGCTATTTGCAGGCGATGGTGGAATTCGGGTTGCGCCATCACGAGGTCGGCGCGGACTTTGCCGCTTACTTGAAGGCACGATAATCATGGCCCCTGACGAAGCGAAACGTATCCTTGCCGAGGCCGATCTTATCGTGCCGGCGGAGGAAATCCAGGCGGCGCTGGCACGACTGGCCGCCGCCATCGGCCAACGCGTGCAAGACGCCAATCCGCTGGTGCTGACGGTGATGGGCGGTGCCGTGGTTTTTGCCGGACAGTTGATTCCGCGTTTGAATTTTCCGCTGGAGTGCGACTACCTGCATGCGACGCGCTACGGCGAACTGACTCAGGGGCGCGAACTGGCCTGGGTCGTCGAGCCGCGCGTACCGGTGACCGGCCGCTCGGTGCTGGTGCTCGACGATATTCTCGACGAGGGTATCACCCTGGCGGCGGTCAAGCGCTGGCTGCTGGATCAAGGCGCCAAGGAATGCCTGCTCGCGGTGCTGACGGAAAAGGATTTGGGCCGTGCCAAGCCCGTCGTCGCCGACTTCGTCGGCGTGCGTCTGCCCAATCGCTATGTCTTCGGCTGTGGCATGGATGTCAAGGGCGCCTGGCGTAACCTGCCGGCGATCTACGCCGTCAAGGGGCTCTGACTAACCGTAAATTTTGCACATCAGCGGGGTGACCGCGGGTGTTGAGAAATAGCCGATGGTCGACAGGATCGTGGCGGCTACGAGCAGCCGCCACGTCCAATGCATCAAGGGGTCAGGCAGTTTCTTCACGTCCCGCGCGCTTGCGGTCATGGGCCTTGAGGAAGCGCTTGCGCAAGCGGATGGACTTCGGCGTGATTTCAACCAGTTCGTCGTCGGCGATGAATTCGACCGCGGATTCGAGCGTGATCTGGATCGGCGGCACCAGGCGCACAGCTTCGTCGGTGCCCGAGGCGCGCACGTTGGTGAGCTGCTTGCCCTTGATCGGATTTACGACGAGGTCGTTGTCGCGGCTGTGGATGCCGATGATGATGCCCTCGTAGAGCGGATCGCCGGGTGTGACGAACATGCGGCCACGGTCCTGGAGCTTCCAGAGCGCGTAGGCGACGGCGGGGCCGTCCTCGGCGGAGATCAGCACGCCGTTGCGGCGCTCGGCCATGGGGCCGGCCCAGGAACCATAGTCGTCGAAGACGTGGCTGGCCAACCCGGTGCCGCGCGTCAGCGTCAGGAATTCGCCCTGGAAGCCGATCAGGCCGCGGGCCGGAATGCGGTATTCGATACGGACACGGCCTCTGCCGTCGGGCTGCATGTCCTGAAGTTCGCCCTTGCGGCGCCCAAGTTCTTCCATGACGCCGCCCTGGTGGGTTTCTTCGACGTCGACGGTGAGCATTTCATAGGGTTCCTGCTTCTCGCCATTCACCTCGTGCACCACGACGCGCGGGCGCGACACGGCCAATTCGTAGCCTTCGCGGCGCATGTTTTCCAGCAGGATGGTCAGGTGCAGTTCGCCGCGGCCGGAGACCTCGAAAACGTCGGCATCGGCGGTTTCATTGACGCGCAGGGCAACATTGGCGAGGAGTTCCTTGTTCAGTCGTTCGCGGATCTGGCGGCTGGTGACGAACTTGCCTTCCTTGCCGGCGAGCGGCGAGGTGTTGACCTGGAAGTTCATGGTCAGCGTCGGCTCATCGACGGCGATGGGCGTCAGACCGACCGGATTTTGCAAGTCGCAGAGCGTGATGCCGATGCCGACCTGCTCGATGCCGGTGACCAGAACGATGTCGCCGGCTTCGGCTTCCGTATCCGACTGGCGCTCCAGACCATGAAAGGTCAGCACCTGGCCGATCTTGGCCTTGCCGCGGAACTCATCGCCGTACATGACGGCCACTTCCTGGTTGGGGCGGATGATGCCCTTCTTGATGCGGCCGATGCCGATACGGCCGACATAGGAGTTGTAGTCGAGCGAGGAGATCAGCAGTTGCAGCGGTGCGGCGGCATCGACATCGGGCGGCGGTACGTGATCGATGATCGCCTGATACAAGTCGGTCATGTCGCTGCCGGGTTTGTCGGCGTCGAGCATGGCGTAGCCGTTCAGTGCCGAAGCAAAGACGACGGGGAAATCGAGCTGTTCCTCGGTGGCGCCGAGTTTGTCGAAGAGGTCGAAGGTGTGGTTGATGACCCAGTCGGGACGGGCGCCGGGGCGGTCGATCTTGTTGACGACGACGATGGGCTTCAAGCCCAGAGCCAGCGCCTTGCGCGTGACGAAGCGGGTCTGCGGCATCGGGCCTTCGACGGCGTCGACCAGCAGCAGCACGCCGTCGACCATCGACAGCACGCGCTCGACTTCGCCGCCGAAGTCGGCGTGACCCGGCGTATCCACGATGTTGATGTGCGTGCCTTGCCAGTCGATGGCGCAGTTCTTGGCGAGGATGGTGATGCCGCGCTCTTTTTCGAGATCGTTGGAGTCCATGACCCGCTCGGTCATTTGCTGGTGGGCGGCAAAGGTGCCGGACTGGCGCAGGAGTTGGTCGACAAGGGTGGTCTTGCCGTGGTCGACGTGGGCGATGATGGCGATGTTTCTGAGGGCGCGGGACATGGGGATGGGGAACCGGAAAACGAAGAAGGTTTCAGCGCAGGCAACGCCTGCTTTGACGGGCGTTATGCCGCCGCTAAAGGGTGCGCATTCTAGCACGCGGCGGGGGTTCTCCGCTACCGCCCATGCTAGAATTGGCGGGCATTTTCATGGAGTTATCTTTATGCTCGCAATCATCGGCGGCAGTGGTCTGACCCAGCTTTCCAATCTCGATATTTCCCGCCGCGAAGTGGTGCGCACGCCATACGGCGAGCCTTCCGGCGCAGTGACCTTCGGCCGTATCGGTTGTCGCGACGTGGTGTTCCTGGCGCGGCACGGCTACGGCCACACCATACCGCCGCATATGGTCAATTATCGCGCCAACATGTGGGCACTGGCCAAAGGTGCCGGTGCGGACAGCATTGTCTCGGTTGCTTCCGTCGGCGGCATACGATCCGACCTGAAGCCCGGCGCGGTCGTGATTCCCGACCAGATCATCGACTACACCTGGGGCCGGCATGTCACTTACCATGAAGGCGGCGACAACCCGGTCGTGCATATCGATTTCACCGAACCCTATGATCGCGGTCTGCGCGCGCACCTGCTGGCCGCGGCCGCGAATGCGGGCGAGACGATCATCGACGGCGCAGTCTACGCTACGACGCAAGGGCCGCGGCTGGAGACGGCTGCCGAAGTGAATCGTCTGGAGCGCGACGGCGCCGACATCGTCGGCATGACCGGCATGCCCGAGGCCTGTCTGGCGCGGGAACTGGAAGTGCCTTACGCGGCGATCTGCGTCGTCGCCAACTGGGCCGCGGGGCGCGGCGACAGCGAACACGCCATCAGCTTCGACCGCATCGAGGAAGTTCTGAAAGACTCCCTGGGCAAGGCGCGGCGCATCATCGAGCATCTCTGCGAAGCGTGATCCGCGACGTCCTGCGCATGGGCGATCCCCGCCTGCTGCAGGTGGCGCGCCCAGTTACCGATTTCAGCTCTCCGGCGCTGCATGCCTTGCTCGCCGACATGCGCGAGACCATGGATCATCTCGACGGCGCCGGCTTGGCGGCGCCGCAAATCGGCGTCGATCTGCGCGTGGTGATCTTCGGCGTCGAGTCGAATCCGCGTTATCCCGATGCCGGGTCCGTACCTTTTACCGTGTTGATCAACCCGGTGATTACGCCGTTGACCGAGGAAGAGGAAGCGGGCTGGGAAGGCTGTCTTTCTGTACCCGGCCTGCGCGGCGAGGTGCCGCGCATCAAGCGTGTGCGTTATGCGGGCTGCGATGAACGCGGTTGCGCCATCGAGCGCGAGGCCGCGGGCTTTCATGCGCGCGTCGTTCAGCACGAGTGCGACCATCTCGACGGGATACTCTACCCGATGCGGGTGCGCGACTTCCGCCGCTTCGGATTCGCCGACGTGCTGCAACTGGGTCCGGTTGCCGAGGAATAGCCCGCTATCTCCAGTCTCGCGAATTCGGGGCGGAGGGTCGGTCTATTCGGCATAAGCGGGGCAGTCTGCGGGCGCTACCATGCGAAAGTTGCATCGTCGCGCGAGGATTGAGCAATGTCCGCAATTTCGAATATTGGAAGTTTGGCTGTCGCGGCCTTCCTTGGATTTCTTTGCACCGGCGTGCGGGCAGACGATCCCGCACCCGCGAACGACGATAAACCCTTGGTTCGGACCCTTATCGGCGACGAAACGGATTGGTTGATCCAACGGCGGGACGGGCAGTGGGAATTGGTGGCGAAAGGCCCGACGGGCCGGGTCCATAAGGAGTACTCCAATCAGGAAGTGCTGCGGATGGGGGAGAGCGGTTCCTTTGTTGAAGTGGTTTCGATGCCGCCCATCTACGCTGGCGACGAAACGATGTGCTCCCAACGTGCCCGCCGCGATGCGCGCGATCTGTGTTCCAGCCGTTTTCTTGCCTGTCGGCCGGATTCGGACGGTAAAGGCCTTAGCCTGGCGCTGTTTCTTATCGGCGCATCCAATGCCGCTGACAGACGCAACAGATTGGCCTGTCGGGTCGATATCGAGGGCATCTTGCAGGCAGCGAAGGACGTCGGCATGATTCAACGCATTCTTCCGCGCACCGACGTACCCCAATAGCTGAGAAGGCCCACTCATACTTTGTATATAATGAAAAATTCGTTTCTAACCTGGACCTTGTTGTGAAACGTATCGATGACTTGTTGATTGTTATCGCTATTGTCTTGTCGGGAGCGACATGGCTTTGGGCGCAGTTCGCTGGCGAGGTTTCGCCCCAGTTCTTGCTGCTGCTGACGATTCTGCTGGGGGGTAGCGTGTTTTTTTCCCGTCGCGAACGGGGTTTATGGCAGAAGCGCCAGTCGCTACGCATGACCGAACTCGAACAAGTGATGTCCGAATATCAGGGCCTGTCCGAGGAAGCCATGGGACACGCGGACATCCAGTTTTCCGCGCTTGAGAAAGATATGGAGGAGGCACGCCAGATCATTCGCGATTCCGTGATGAAGATATCGGGCAGCCTTACCGGTCTGGAGACGCAATCGAACGGTCAGCGTCAGGTCTTGAATTCCTTGATCGGCGAAATGCTTCAGATGACGGGGTCGGGCGCCGGTAGCGATCAGCAGCAGGCCGGATTGCAGAGGTTTTTCGACGAAACCCATATGCTGATTGGCGAGTTCGTTCGCAAGATGTCGGAACTCCGGGGGAGCAGCGTCGGCATCGGGGAGAGTTTCGACCGGATGCATGGACAGGTAAAACGTATCACCGCGTCACTCGACGATGTCGCCGATATCACGAAGCAGACCGACATGCTGGCCTTGAACGCGGCAATTGAGGCAGCCAGGGCGGGTGAAGCCGGGCGCGGCTTTGCCGTGGTGGCCGACGAGGTCCGCAAGCTGGCGGCGCGCACGGGTGGCTTCAACAGCGATATCCGAACAGTTCTCAACGATATTCTGAAATCGCTGCAGGAAGTCGGTGTGCAGGTTGCACAGGCCACGCAAACCGACATGAGTCTCGTCGAGAATTCCCAGGCGAACCTGGCCGTGCTTGGCGACGAGCTGCTCGATCTTACCGCGAAGGCGCGCGAGCATTCGCGCCACATTACCGAAGTCTCGGAGCAGATCCAGGCGCTGAGCCGCGATGGCGTGCTGGCCATGCAGTTCGAGGATATCGTCAGCCAGATGATGGACCGGATAACGCGGAAGACCCAGAATGTCGGTGGCTACCTCCACGCCTTTTTGAGTCTGCATCAAGACCAAAGCGAAACGGACGGTTTGCAGCGTTTCAAGAAGCGGACTCAGAGCCTGCTGGCCTTGCTGGTCGATTCGCACAACAAGCTCGATACGCTCGAACAAAGCGGCCCCGGGAAGGCGTCCGCTTCGCATGCGGCCGTGGAGTTGTTCTAACGCCGCCTCTCACAGAACATCGGATGACGGCCAACGGCAGGCCACCATTCGATGGCTGGCGGTGAGGCCGCGGGGCAGTTCCCCGCTAGGCGCGATGTTCCAATCCCATCTGGCAAAGGCGTGTCGGTCCAGCCCAAGAACGGCTGCGTAGTCCACATGTTCGACGATTTCGCCATTGCGGTTGCGGACGATTTGCTCAGCGTCCGCTATCACGCAGCGCTCGCCATCGACTGCGGCCAGTGCCTCGAGGTGGTGCGCCATGATGCGGTGACCATAGGCCTCGCGTGCGTGGTCGTCGACGTGACGGAGTCGGGCATCAGGAATCAAGGGTAGCTGGGAGAGCAGGTTGGCTGACAGTACCCAATCGACATCGGCAACTGCCGGCAAGCCGGTAATGAGATCGCAAGCCAGCAATTCGACATTGCCATGGCGGCTGACGAATCGGCGCACCGGCCACAGATGGACGACGTCGACGAGTACGACACGCCGAAACTGCGCTGCGAGTTCAGCCAGCGGATATTCGAGCGCCAGACCGGAACCGAGGATAAGGGCACTACGGCGACGTCGACAGTGGGAGATCGACTCGCGTACGGCGTCATGGCAGCGGTCAATATGGTTCTGCCACGCCGCCCGGCATCGCTCGGCCCGGCATTGCAAGGCAATGGCGGCGGCGAGATGTCCGCTCCAGCGGGCGTGTGGCGTACAGGGGGTGACGATCCAGGTTAAAGCTTCGCGGATCACAGCCGCCAGGCAAGAGCCTCGTCGGCGCTGCGCAGTCGCGCAGAGAGTACGCGCGAGATGTTGCGGTAGATCTTGACGCCGATTTCCGGTCGAGAATCGATGATCTTGTCGTTCAGTCGCACCAGAATGCAAGGACTCAGTGCGGTGACGGAGGCGCTGCGGGTTTCGTTGTCGGCGAGCGCCATTTCGCCGAAGCTGTCTGTGGCATCGAGGCGTGCCAATTCGACATCGCCGTTGCGGCCCTGTTTGGTGACCGAGGCTTCGCCGTCGATGATGATGTACATGTGGGCGCCGATGTTGCCTTCCTTGACGATGGCCATGCCGGACTCAAACGTGCATTTCTCTGCGTGAGCCAGAACTTCGCCGATTTCGGCCGGCGAAAGTCCCTGAAAAGCCTTTACCCGTTCGGAAAGTTTGAACAGAAGCCTTTGCAGGTCTTGAAAGGTAAATTGTTCGCGTACCCAGCTCATGCTTGCCCCTTTTCCCAATTATGGCAACTGTAGCACTTGCAGCAGTTCCTCTTCCAAACGGACCAGGGATGCGGTTTTGGCCAGTTCGTTTCCGCTGATGAGGAAGGTATCTTCGACGCGGTCGCCCAGCGTGGCGATTTTTGCGGTATGCAGTATGACGTCATGCTCGCCAAGCACTCTGGCGATGGCATATAGAAGTCCCGGGCGATCGGCGGCCGTGACCGACATGACGTATTGCCGTCCGCGGTCGTCGGCGCGGATATCAACCTCCGGCGTGAACGGGAAATGCCGCACCTGCCGCGGCAGGCGGCTGGGCGGCGGCGCCAACATGGGCGGCTGAATCTTGAGCTGTTCGACAAGGTCGTGTTCTATCAGGCCGATCATGTCGCGGTAGGGAAGTTGGCCGCTGGGATCGAGCAGGACGAAGCTGTCCAGCGCAATACCATGCCGGGTGGTGTGAATCTTGGCGTCGACGATGCTATAGCCGTGGCGGGCGAAGAAGCCGCACAGGCGGGCGAACAGCAGCCGCTGGTCGGGCACGTAGATCATGACCTGGAGCCCTTCGCCGAATGGGTTGAGACGCGCTTTGACCACGGGCTCCTGCGTGTCGGGGCGAAAGTAGAGGTTGCGCGTATGCCAGGTAATTTCCTCGGCATCGTGGCGCATGAAATATACGGTATCGAGCTGCTGCCAGAGCGGAACCTCCACCTCGGGACGCAAACCGCGCAGCCGCAGGAGCCGGCGCGCCTCCTCCTGCCGTTCCTGAAGGCCAAGGCTTTGTGCCGGTTGGTCGCCGCGCAGGATGCGCTGCGTCATGCGGAACAGGTCTTCCAGCAACTTGCCTTTCCAGGCGTTCCAGACCTTGGGGCTGGTGCCGCGGATGTCGCAGACGGTCAATAGGTAAAGCGCGGTAAGTCGGCGCTCGGTTTTGACCGTTTCGGAAAATCTGCGCAGGACGTCGGGATCGGCGAGATCCTGCTTTTGCGCGACGGCCGACATGGTGAGGTGGTGTTCTACCAGGAAGGTCACCAGGTCGGCATCCTCGCCGGTGATGCCGTGGTCGCGGCAGAAGCGCAATGCGTCGGCGACGCCAAGCTTGGAATGATCGCCGCCGCGTCCTTTGGCGATATCGTGGAACAAGGCCGCGATATACAGTAGCCACGGGCGCTCCAGGCCGGTGATCAGACGCGAGCAGAACGGATACTCATGGCCGAATTCCGGCATTGTGAACCGCCGGAGGTTCCGCAGAACCTGCATGATGTGTTGATCGACCGTATAGACGTGGAACAGGTCGTGCTGCATCTGGCCGACGATGCGGCCGAAGGCGGGAATGTAATGGCCGAGGATGTCGTACTGATTCATGCGCCGCAGTTCGTGCAGCATGCCGCGCTTCTGCTGGAAGAGCGAAAGGAACAGGGCACGGTTGGCGGGATCGCGGCGGAAAGCCGTGTCGATACGGCCGCGCGAGCGCCACAGGGCACGTAGGGTGCGCGCGGTCATGCCCTTCAGTTCGGCGTGTTTCTGCATCGTTAGGAAGGCTTCGAGAATGGCGCGTGGCTCGCGCTCGAAGATGTCGTCTTCGCGAATGTCGAGAAGTTCGCGCACCATCTGGAAGTTGCGGTCGATGACGATGGGCGGCGCCGGCGGATCGAGGGAAATGCGGGCGAAGAGATTTTGCAATACCAGTGTATTGAGCTGCGTCACCAGCTTGGCGTTACGGTAATAGCGCTGCATCAGGCGTTCCGAGGCACGCTTGGCGTGCGTTGCCTTGATGCCGAACGCCTCAGCCAACGCTTCCTGATGATCGAACAATAGCCGTTCCTCACGGCGCTTGACGAGGTGATGCAGGCGGATACGTACATGAGACAGAAACTCGTTGGCGCGGGCCAATTGGCGGGCTTCTTCCGCGGTGACGAGTACGGTATCGGCCAAATCGCGCCATGTTGTTCCAAGATGCGCAGCGCGGGCGATCCAGAGAATGGTCTGAAGATCGCGCAAGCCGCCAGGACTCTCCTTGCAGTTCGGCTCAAGGCTGTAGGGAGTTTCGTTGTAGCGGGCGTAGCGTTCCTGGAGTTCGAGTCGCTTGGCCTTGAAGAAGGCTTTTGCATCCAGGTAGTGGAGAAAGCGGCGCTCGAACTCGTCGAACAGGGCTTCGTTGCCGCAGAGAAAGCGCGCCTCCAGCAATGTTGTCTTGACGGTGATGTCGAGTTCGGCTTCCTCGATACAGCCGGATATGTCGCGAACGCTGTGGCCGATGTCGAGCCCGATGTCCCAGAGTATGCCCACAAGCTGTTCCAGCCGGGGCTCGCGGTGGATGTCCATGCCCGTCGGCACGAGGATCAGGATATCGACATCGGAGGCCGGGAACAGCTCGCCGCGGCCATAGCCGCCGACGGCAGCCAGGACCGTCTCTTCCGGCAGGCCGATTTCGCGCCACAGATTGCGCAACACGCGATCGACGAGCGCAGTGCGCCCATGCAGCAGCGCCGATGCATCGGCGTCGTTTTCATAGGCGGCCCGAAGTTCAGCTTGACCGGACTGCAAAGCGGCTTTGCACCGGCCGACCAAAGCAGGAGTGTCGGCGATGGCTGCGGTAGAGGACATCGGTTCGGTGACCTGTCTCAGGGAAGCGAACTGGGTTTTAGCGGGCAGCCGGCAGAGAGCGTCAGGACTTCGTAGCCCGTTGGGGTCACCACAATCGTGTGCTCCCATTGCGCCGACAGGCTACGATCACGAGTCACGATGGTCCAGCCATCCGGCAGTTCCGAAATAGCAGCTTTGCCGGCATTGATCATCGGCTCGATGGTGAATGTCATCCCCGCTTCAAGGATGATGCCGGTACCGGCCTTGCCGTAATGGAGCACTTGCGGTTCCTCATGGAAATGAAGACCGATGCCGTGACCGCAGAACTCGCGCACTACCGAAAAGCCGCTTTTTTCCGCATGGCGCTGGATGGCAGCACCGATATCGCCCAATCGCGCTCCTGGCCTGACCTGGGCGATGCCCAGCCAGAGACATTCGAGGGTTACGGCGCAAAGGCGTTTGGCGAGAATGGAGGCTTCACCGCCAACAATGAACATGCGGCTGGTGTCGCCATGCCAGCCGTCCTTGATTGTGGTGATATCAAGGTTGACGATGTCGCCCTTCTTGATCTGGCGCTCGTTGGGCACGCCGTGGCAAACTTGATGGTTGATCGACGCGCAGATCGACTTGGGGTAGGGCGGATAGCCCGGCGGTGCGTAGTTCAACGGCGCCGGGATGCAGCCTTGGACATCTTCCATGTAGCGCTGGCAGAGGCGGTCGAGTTCTGCCGTTGTGACGCCGGGCCTGACGTAGGGTTCTATGTAATCGAGCACCTCCCCGGCCAGGCGGCCGGCAACGCGCATTTTTTCGATATCTTCGGCGGTTTTTACGTTGATGCTCATACGGAGATTGGCAGTTGTACGGGACACAATATCGAGTCTACAGTAGAACTTGAAGGGCTGTCCCGGAAAAGGCTATAATTGGAGGATTGCCAGTCATATTGGCTGGCAAAATCCACACGCCCGGCACCGAATGGGTGCTCCCTGAGAGACACGGCCGGGCGGCGGTTTAACCCATATCGGAGATCGATACCATGAGTACTACCATGCGCCAGATGCTGGAGGCCGGCGTGCATTTCGGCCACCAGACCCGTTTCTGGAACCCCAAGATGGCTGCCTACATCTTCGGCCATCGCAACAAGATCCACATTATCAACCTCGAAAAGACCCTCGCCAAGTACAACGAGGCGATGGCCTTTGTGAAGAAGATGTCGGCCAAGAAGGGCACTATCCTTTTCGTCGGGACGAAGCGGCAAGCCCGCGAGATTCTGGCCGAGGAAGCCCAGCGCTGCGCCATGCCGTATGTCGACGAACGTTGGCTGGGCGGCATGCTGACCAACTTCAAGACTGTCAAGCTTTCCATCAAGCGCCTCAAGGATCTCGAACAGATGCAGCAGGATGGCACCTTCGAGCGCATGAGCAAGAAGGAAGCGCTGACCTTTAGCCGCGAACTCGTCAAGCTCCAGAAGAGCATGGGCGGCATCAAGGACATGCCCGGCCTGCCCGATGCGATTTTCGTCATCGACGTCGGCTACCACAAGATCGCCATCACCGAAGCCAGCAAGCTCGGCATCCCGGTGATCGGCATCGTCGATACCAACCATTCGCCCGAAGGCATCAACTACGTCATTCCCGGCAACGATGACTCCTCGCGCGCCATTCGGCTTTATGCCCGCGGTGTGGCCGACGCCATCCTCGAAGGCAAGAATCAGTCGATCAACGAGGTGGTGCAAGCCGTTGCCGGCGACGACGAATTTGTCGAGGTCGAAGAGGGCGTCGCCGAATAAGGGGCGATAACCCCGACGAACGCGGCGACACGGCACGTTCCATATGCGGCTTTCGCCGTGCCCGCCGTGTCGCCGTGGTGAATGTATTTATGAATTTGGAGTAATAGCATGGCGGAAATCACCGCAAGCATGGTCAAGGAACTGCGCGAGAAGACCGACGCGCCGATGATGGAATGCAAGAAGGCGCTCACCGAGGCCGGTGGCGACATGGACAAGGCCGAGGAAATCCTTCGCGTCAAGCTCGGCAACAAGGCGACCAAGGCAGCAGCGCGAATCGCTGCCGAGGGCATCGTCGGCCTTTCTTTGTCCGGCGACGGCAAGCTTGCCAGCTTGATAGAAGTGAACTGCGAAACCGATTTCGTCGCCAAGAACGATGACTTTATCGCTTTGGCCAGGAATCTCGCCGACCTTGTGGCGACGAAGAGTCCGGCCGATGTGGCCGCGCTGTCCGCGCTCGAAATCAACGGCGCGACTGTCGAGGCGACCCGTACTGCGCTGGTCGGGAAAATCGGCGAAAACCTGTCGATTCGTCGATTCGTCCGTGTGCCGGCTGAGGGCAAGATTGCGTCCTATGTGCACGGCGGTGCCAAGATCGGCGTCCTCGTCGATGTCTCCGGCGGTGACGACCAACTGGCCAAGGATCTGGCGATGCACATCGCCGCTTCCAAGCCGAAGTCGCTCGATGCCTCCGGCGTATCCGCCGATCTGCTCGACACCGAGCGCCGCATCGCCATCGAGAAGGCCCGCGAGGCAGGCAAGCCCGAAGCGATGCTGGAGAAGATCGCCGAAGGTACGGTACAGAAATACCTCAAGGATGTCACCTTGCTCGGCCAGGTGTTCGTCAAGGCCGAGGACGGCAAGCAGACCATCGAGCAGTTACTGAAGGCGAAGGGTGCCAAGGTCAACAGCTTCACGCTTTATGTCGTCGGAGAGGGTATCGAGAAGAAGGTGTCCGACTTCGCCGCCGAGGTTGCCGCGCAGGCCGCCGCCGCGAAGAAAACCGATTAATCACGGCGAACACGGCAGCACTGCAGGCAATCATGAAGGATCGTTGGAATGTCTGCTTTTCTGTTTGCCGTGTTGCCGTGCATGCCGTGGTGAAATAGCCTTATGCCAGCCTACAAACGCATTCTGCTGAAGCTCTCGGGCGAAGCCTTGATGGGCGACGACGCCTACGGCATCAACCGCGAGACGCTCTGGCGCATCGTCACCGAAATCAAGGTGGTGGTCGACATGGGCGTCGAAACCGGTGTGGTGATAGGCGGCGGCAATATTTTTCGCGGCATGGCGGGGGCGTCAACGGGCATGGATCGCGCTACGGCCGATTATATGGGCATGCTGGCGACCGTCATGAATGCGATGGCACTGGCCGATGCCATGCGTCAGGCCAATCTTCAGGCGCGCGTACAGTCGGCGCTGAACATCGAACAGGTTGTCGAACCGTATATCCGTGGCAAGGCCATCCGCTATCTCGAAGAGGGCAAGGTCGTCGTTTTCGGTGCGGGTACCGGCAATCCGTTTTTTACAACCGATACGGCCGCCGCTTTGCGCGGTTCGGAAATCGGTGCCGAAATTGTTCTCAAGGCAACCAAGGTCGACGGTATCTACACCGCCGATCCCAAGAAGGATCCAGCCGCAACGCGCTTCTCCAAGATCAGCTTCGACGAGGCCATCGGTCGCGACCTCAAGGTGATGGACGCGACCGCCTTTGCGTTATGCCGCGACCAGAAGCTGCCGATCAACGTCTTTTCCATTTTCAAGCAAGGGGCGTTGAAGCGCGTGGTGATGGGTGAAAACGAAGGAACCTTGGTGCATTGTTAGGAGTCTGAAATGATCGCTGAACTCAAGAAGACCACCGAACAGAAAATGCTGAAGAGCCTGGAAGCGCTCAGGCACGACCTGGCCAAGGTACGTACCGGGCGGGCGCATACCGGCTTGCTCGATCATATCCAGGTCGACTACTACGGTTCGCTGATGCCGATCAATCAGGTGGCCAACCTCACGCTGCTTGACGCCCGCACCATCGGCGTGCAGCCGTGGGAAAAGAACATGATCGGCAAGGTGGATAAGGCGATCCGCGAATCCGATCTCGGGCTGAATCCAGCGACCCAGGGCGATGTCATCCGTGTGCCGATGCCGGCACTGACCGAAGAGCGGCGCCGGGAACTCATCAAGGTCGTCAAGCACGAGGGCGAGAATGCCAAGATTGCGATCCGCAACTTGCGGCGCGATGCCAATGCCCATCTCAAGGATGCGTTGAAAAAGCATGAGATTCCCGAAGACGACGAGCGTCGCGCTCAGGACGATATCCAGCGGCTGACTGATCGCTATGTGGCCGAAGTCGACAAGATGCTGGCTGAGAAGGAAACGGACCTGATGGCGGTCTGAGGCCGCCGGGAGTCCGCTACCGTGGCGATTTTTTCCAGTTCGACGCAAGAGGTTCCTGAGTCTCGGGAAGTTCCCCGGCATGTCGCGATCATTATGGACGGTAACGGCCGTTGGGCGCGCAAGCGCTTTATGCCGCGTGTTGCCGGACATAAGCGCGGTGTCGAAACCTTGCGCACGGCGATCAAGGCTTGCATTGCGCGCGGTATCGAGTACCTGACCGTATTTGCCTTCAGTTCAGAGAACTGGCGCCGCCCCCCCGAGGAGGTGTCGTTTCTGATGAACCTTTTCGTCGCCGCACTTAATGATGAGGTCGATAAGCTTAACGCCAATGGCGTCAGGCTTAGGGTCATCGGCGATCTGTCCCGCTTCGACGCGAAGTTGCGGCTACTGATCGAGGAAGGTGAAGCCAAGACAGCGGCCAATACCAAGCTGACGCTGACCATCGCTGCCAATTATGGCGG
>OBOI01000061.1_pt1 | contig 44739 bp, 40 predicted proteins | sample 1670151 | NCBI WGS metagenome assembly OBOI01 (sample SAMEA104232303, study PRJEB22302) | sediment metagenome | biome: forest; feature: aquifer; material: sediment | place: USA | collected 2011-08-07 | depth 0.01 m | reverse complement strand
CTGCGCGTTTCTCAGCGCCGTGAGCCGGGGCGGGATACCGGGTCGGCGCCCCCGCGAGCGGCAGCAATGTGCCGAAGAGAAATGTAGTCATACATAACCCCCTCCCGCTCGACAAGCTGTCATGTCCCTGTTATCCGGCTGTTACCTTGCGCCGAAATAATCTTCCATTCAAATTTCATTCCATCAGGTGCCCCCATGAACCAGCCCGCAACTGCTGCAATCGAGGAAATCGTGCACATCGACGCCTACTGGCGCGCCTGCAACTACCTGGCGGCGGGCATGATCTACCTGAAGGACAACCCGCTGCTGCGGGAGCCCTTGAAACCCGAACACGTCAAGGCTCGCCTGCTCGGCCACTGGGGCGCGAGCCCCGGCCTCGCCTTCGCCTATGTGCACCTGAACCGGCTCATCGCCAAATACGACCTCGACGCCATTTTCCTCGCCGGCCCCGGTCACGGCGCACCCGGCGTTCTCGGCCCTGTGTATCTGGAAGGCACTTACAGCGAGGTGTATCCGAACAAGGGCGAGAATGAAGACGGCCTGCGCCAGTTCTTCAAGGAGTTCTCCTTCCCCGGCGGCATCGGCAGCCACTGCACGCCGGAGACGCCGGGCTCTATCCACGAGGGCGGCGAACTGGGCTATTCCATCTCCCACGCCTTCGGTGCCGCCTACGACAACCCCGACCTGCTGGTGACGGTGATGGTCGGCGACGGCGAAGCCGAAACCGCTCCGCTCGCCACCTCGTGGCATTCCAACAAATTCCTCAACCCGATCCGCGATGGCGCGGTACTGCCCATCCTCCATCTCAACGGCTACAAGATCAACAACCCGACCCTCCTGTCGCGCATTTCCCACGAGGAGCTGGAAGCGCTGTTCCGCGGTTACGGCTGGACGCCCCATTTCGTCGAGGGCGACGACCCGATGGAAATGCACGGCAAGATGGCGGCAACCCTGGAGCAGTGCGTGCTGGAAATCCGCCGCCTCCAGACCGATGCGCGTCTGTCGGGCAAGGCAACACGGCCGCGCTGGCCCATGATTGTGCTGCGCAGCCCCAAGGGCTGGACCGGCCCCAAGGAAGTGAACGGCCACAAGGTCGAGGCGTCCTGGCGCGCCCATCAGGTGCCCATGGGCGACGTCAAGGCCAAGCCGGAAAATCTCGCCAAGCTGGAAGCCTGGCTGAGGAGCTATCGGCCCGAGGAACTGTTCGATGCCGACGGCCGGCTGGTGCCGCAGTTGAAAGCCCTGGCGCCCAGGGGCACGCGCCGCATGAGCGCCAATCCCCACGCCAACGGCGGCGTTCTGCGCCGCGCCCTGCGCATTCCCGACTTCCGCGACTATGCCGCCGCCCTGCCCGGCCCCGGCAAGGAGGTGGCCGAAAACACCCGGCCGCTGGGCCGCTGGCTGCGCGACATCATGGCGCGGAACATGAGCAACTTCCGCGTCTTCGGCCCCGACGAGAACAGCTCCAACAAGCTCGACGACATCTACGCCGTCAGCAAGAAGACCTGGCTGGCCGACCTGCTGCCGGAAGATGCCGACGGCGGCGAATTGTCGGCCGACGGCCGCGTCATGGAGATACTGTCCGAGCACACTCTCGAAGGCTGGCTCGAAGGCTATCTGCTGACCGGGCGGCACGGCTTCTTCTCCACCTACGAGGCTTTCGTCCATGTCATCGACTCGATGTTCAATCAGCATGCCAAGTGGCTGGCCATGGCAAAGGAAGTGGCCTGGCGCGCGCCGGTGTCCTCGCTCAACCTGCTCATCACCTCCACGGTCTGGCGCCAGGATCACAACGGCTTCACCCACCAGGACCCCGGCTTCCTCGACCTGGTGGTGAACAAGAGCCCGTCGGTGACGCGCATCTACCTGCCGCCCGACGTGAACTGCCTGCTCTCCGTGGCCGACCATTGTCTGAAGAGCACCGACTACATCAACGTCATCGTCTGCGACAAGCAGAAGCACCTGCAATACCTGGACATGGATGCCGCCGTCAAGCACTGCACCAAGGGCATCGGCATCTGGGACTGGGCCAGCAACGACGCCGGCTGCGAGCCCGACGTGGTGATGGCGTCCGCCGGCGACATTCCGACCAAGGAGGCGCTCGCCGCCAGCGTGCTGCTGCGCGAGGCTTTCCCGCAGATCAAAATCCGCTTCGTGAACGTGGTCGATCTCTACCGCCTGACGCCTGCCAGCGAGCATCCGCACGGCCTCTCGGACAAGGACTTCGACAGCCTGTTCACCATCGATAAGCCGGTGATTTTCAACTTCCACGGCTACCCCTGGCTGATTCACCGCCTCGCCTACCGCCGCACCAACCACAAGAACTTCCACGTGCGCGGCTACAAGGAGAAAGGCAGCATCAACACGCCGCTGGAACTGGCGATCCAGAACGAGATCGACCGCTTTTCGCTCGCCATCGACGTTATCGACCGCATTCCGTCGCTGCGCGTGGCCGGCGCCCATGTCAAGGAGAAGCTGCGCGATCGGCAGATCGAATGCCGCCACTACGCCTACGAGCACGGCGTCGATTTGCCTGAGGTCGATAACTGGACCTGGCCGTACTGAACGGGAGATCAGCGATGGGTAATCTGAAATTCAGCCCCGACGCCATCGGCGTCGCGGGCAACGGCGGCGAGCACACCCGCACCGGCATGGGCGCCGACGCCATACAGCGCGCCTTCCTCGACAACCTGTTCTATGTGCAGGGGCGTTCGCTCGACGCCTCCTCGCCCATGGACCAGTACCAGGCCCTGGCCGTCACGGTGCGCGACCGCATGCTCGACCGCTTCGTCCGTTCGGCGCAGGTGCACAAGAAGGAGCACAACCGCACCGTCTGCTACCTGTCGGCCGAGTACCTGCCCGGCCCCCACCTGGGCAACAACCTCATCAACCTCGGCATCTTCGACGCCGCCCGCGCCGCCATGGCCGAACTGGGGCTCAACCTCGACCTGCTGATGGAGCAGGAAGCCGAGCCCGGCCTCGGTAACGGCGGCCTCGGCCGGCTGGCCGCCTGCTTCATGGATTCGCTGGCGACGCTGGAAATTCCGGCCATCGGCTACGGCATCCGCTATGAATTCGGGATTTTCGACCAGGTCATCCGGGACGGCTGGCAGCACGAGGTATCGGACACCTGGCTGCGCCACGGCAACCCGTGGGAGCTGCGGCGCTCGCGCACCTGCTTCGATGTCGGCATCGGCGGCCACACCGAATGCGTCCGCAACGAAGCCGGGCAGCAGCGCGTGCGCTGGGTGCCGGCCGAGATCATCCGCGGCGTCGCCAACGACACGCCGGTGCTTGGCTTCGGCGTCAACAGCGCCAACATGCTGCGGCTGTGGAGCGCGGAGTCGCCCGATTCCTTCGACTTCCACGCCTTCAACCAGGGCGACTATTACGGCGCAGTGCATCAGAAGATACGCTCCGAGACCATCAGCAAGGTGCTCTATCCCAACGACGAGCCCGAAACCGGCAAGCGCCTGCGCCTGATCCAGCAATACTTCTTCGTCTCCTGTTCCTTGCAGGACATGTTGCGCATCTACCAGCGCACCGGCACCAGCCTCACGCGCTTTCACGAGAAGTTCGTGGTGCAGTTGAACGATACCCACCCGGCCGTCGCCGTGCCCGAACTGATGCGCCTGCTGCTCGACGAGCATGGACTGGACTGGGATTCGGCCTGGAGCGTGACCACCCGTACCTTCGCCTACACCAACCACACCCTGCTGCCCGAGGCGCTGGAAAAATGGCCGGTGCCGCTGTTCGAGAGCGTGCTGCCGCGCCATATGGAAATCGTCTACGAGATCAACAAGCGCTTTCTCGACCAGGTGCGCATGCGCTTCCTGCACGACTGGGAGCGCGCCATGCGCCTGTCCATCATCGACGAGAGCGGCCCGCGCTACGTGCGCATGGCCCACCTGGCCTGCGTCGGCAGCTTCGCCATCAACGGCGTGGCCGAACTGCACAGCCGCCTGTTGCAGGACACGATACTGCGGGATTTCCACGAGCTGTGGCCCGAAAAATTCCACAACAAGACCAACGGCGTCACCCCGCGCCGCTTCGTCATGCTGGCCAATCCGGGTCTTTCCGACCTGTTGAACAACACCCTCGGCCACGGCTGGGCCCGCGACCTGTCACGCCTCTCCGAACTCGAAAACTACGCCGACGACCCGGTGTTCCACGACGAATGGCGAGCGGTCAAGGCCCACTGCAAGGAATCCCTGGCCGACTACCTGCGCCGCCATACCGGCGTCGAGGTGGACGCTACGAGCCTGTTCGACGTCCAGGCCAAGCGCATCCACGAATACAAGCGCCAGCACCTCAACGTGCTGCATATCGTCACGCTCTACAACCGCATCAAGCGCGGGCTGGATACCGTGCCGCGCACCTTCGTCTTCGGCGGCAAAGCGGCGCCCGGCTATGCCATGGCCAAGCTCATCATCAAGCTCATCAACGGCGTCGCCGACGTCGTCAATCACGACCCGGATGTCGCCGGCCGCCTAAAGGTGGCCTTCGTCCCCAATTACAACATCAAGATATCGCAGCGCGTGTATCCGGCGGCCGACCTGTCGGAGCAGATTTCCACGGCCGGCAAGGAGGCTTCGGGCACCGGCAACATGAAGTTCTCGATGAACGGCGCGCTGACCATAGGCACGCTGGACGGCGCCAACGTCGAAATCCGCGACGCCGTCGGGGCGGAGAACTTCTTCCTCTTCGGCCTGACGACGGAAGAAGTCGCGCGCGTCCTGGCCGAAGGCTACCGGCCCGCGGATATCTACCACGCCAATGCCGAACTGAAGGAGGCCATCGACCTCATCGCCCGCGGCTACTTCTCGCACGGCGACGCCGCCATGTTCCGGCCCCTGGTCGACAGCCTGTTGCAACGCGACGACTACCTGCTGCTGGCCGACTACGCCGCCTATGTGGCTTGCCAGGGCGAAGTGGCGAATGCCTACCGCGACCGCGAACACTGGACACGCATGTCCATACTCAACGTCGCCCGCGTCGGCCGCTTCTCTTCGGATCGCACCATCGAGGAATACAACCGTACCGTCTGGCGCGTGCCGGCTGTCCCTATCGTCCTTTGAGCAGATCCGTTCCGGTGGCCGCATCGGTACCGGTAAATAGCGCCTCCCAGGACGAGTCGAACGCAAACTCGCAATGCGGCTCGGGAAGCGGACGCATGTCAACCGGCGAGCGGGGAAGCGCGCAGGCATGGCCCAGAGACACGGTGGTCGCGTTTGAGTTTGACGCCAGCTTGCAAAGCTCATTCAAGGTGATCATGACGACGCTCCTGTCGTGGACGGGTACATTCCCAGCATAGAATACCCGACAGATATAGTCTACTTAAGTCGCCCACCGTTACGGCGCGCTGCCCCATCTCGCCGCCTATCCTGTTGTTTCACGTTAACCGGGGCAGGCGTCGAGATAAACGCGAAGTTGGGCGAGCCAGCCGTCGAGATAGTGGGGTTGCCCGTCGGCCCGGGACAGGTCCAGGTTCTCGCGGCGGCGGGTTATCTCGCGCTCCAGGTCGGCGAACTGCCAATGCACTTCGTCGAGCGCAGCGGCAAGTTCGGAGGCGACCTGCTCGTCCTCGGCGGCGAGCCCGATAAGCAGTTGCGGGCAGTCCGGATCGAATCCGAACTGCAGCAACATGGACCGAAGATTCGCCATGCGCTCAAGCAGAAAATCCGCCTCCTGCGGCGACCCGCCAGCGTCGGCGGGAAGGCCGGCGCGGAACTCGCTCCATTGCTCCAGCAGGCGTGCCGCCGCCTTGAGCCGCGGCACGGCCAGTGGGCTCGATCCGGAAGGCGATGCCGGGGGGCGACCGAAGCCGTCCTGTAGCAATTCGAGCAGACGCGGGTCGAATTTCTGCCGGTTCAGATGCGTCAGCGCACCGAAGCGCTGGTCGCCGCCGAAGCGCATGAGGATGGAGGCGCTGACGTCGGCAACGCCAACGAGGCGCGCGTAGGCACCGATGCGGTCGCCGCGAAGGCCGGTGGGATAGCCGCTGCCGTCGAGACGTTCCTGATGCTGCAACACTGCGGTGGCGACGGCGGCATCGACGCCGGGCAACTCGCGCACCAACAGGTAGCCGGTGATCGGATGCACGTAAATGTATGCGCGCTCCTTGTCGCTGATGCGGTGCCGCGGGTCGAGCAGCGCCGGATCGGTGAAAAGCTCGCCAAGATCGTGGCAGAGCGCAGAAAGCAATACGTTTCGGGTGTCGCGTTCGGACAGCCCCAGGGATAACGCCAGGTAATGCGCGATGAGAGTGACGACCAGCAGGTGTTGGAACAGCTCCGGACGCTCGTCTCTCGCCACCGTCAGCATGGCGCCCAGTTTCGCCGGCAGCATCAACCGGGAGAGCCCGTGACGCAAGGCCAGCGCGTCTCCAGAGCGTACGGCCAGGCGTCCGAGGGCGGCATCCTCGTCGATCAGGAGCGCCGAACACTGCGCCAGGTAGGCCGGGGTGTATTCGTCGTAACTCTCCCAATCGACGCCGTCCGGCGGCAGAAATCGGTCCGCGCTCTCGGCCAGAAGCTCGCGGGCAATGGTTTTGTAGCGGCTGTCGGTGCTGTTCGGCATAAGAGTTCGGGGCCGGGCGCTTGCTCGCCAATGCGTAACGCGGATTGGCTGACGGCGTTTCCCGGTGGATCAGTACCGGGGAACCCATAATCATCGGGACAGCCACGAATTTAATCGAAGCGTCCATGCCCTGAAAATACTGGGATATGACTATTTTCGCTACCGGATTACCGGTAACGGAAGTCGGGGCGCGCGGAGAGTCCGAGCGCCAAACAGGTCGGTTCAACCGACGCCGGAAGCCCCTCGCGCCGCCGCGGCGATGGCTTCGGCGTGAGCCAGCACGGCCGCCCCATCCTGGCCTTCGACCATCACGCGCAACAGCGGCTCCGTGCCCGAAGGCCGCAGCAGCACGCGGCCCTGGCCGTCGAGCGCCTGCTCGGCCGCCGCCACCGCCGCCTGAATCGCAGGGTCCGCCTTCCAGTCGAAGCCGGCCGACACGCGCACGTTGATGAGCTTCTGCGGATACATGGTCAGATCATTGCAGGCCTCGGGCAGCGTCGTGTTCGTCGCCCGCAGCGCCGCCAGCACTTGCAGCGCGGAGACGATGCCGTCGCCGGTGCTGTGCTTGTCGAGGCAAAGGATGTGGCCGGAGTTTTCGCCGCCCAGTTGCCAGCCGCGCTCGACCAACAGCTCCAGAACGTAGCGGTCGCCGACCTTGGCGCGGGCGAAGGGAATGTTCATCCTGGCCAGCGCATGCTCGAAGCCGAGATTGGTCATCAGCGTGCCGGCCACGCCCGCCACGCCGCCGTTGGCGTGGCGATGGCGGGCGATGACGTACAGCAGTTGATCGCCGTCGTAGAGCCGCCCGGAATTGTCGGCCATCACCAGGCGGTCGGCGTCGCCGTCGAGCGCAATGCCCACGTCCGCCCTGTACTCGACCACCGCGCGGCGCAAGGCCTCGGGCGCCGTGGCGCCGACGCCGTCGTTGATGTTGAGGCCGCTGGGCTCGGCACCGATCTTGACCACTTCGGCGCCGAGCTCATGGAACACGGCTGGCGCCACGTGGTAGGCGGCGCCGTGGGCACAGTCGACGACGATTTTCACGCCGCGCAGATCCAGTTCGTTGGGAAAGGTGCTCTTGCAGAATTCGATGTAGCGCCCCGCCGCATCGTCGACGCGGCGCGCCTTGCCGAGCCTGGCCGATTCCATGCAGCCCATGGGCTGCGCCAGGCGCGCTTCGATCTCGGCTTCCACCGCGTCGGGCAGCTTGGCGCCCAGCGCCGAGAAAAACTTGATGCCGTCATCGTCGAAAGGATTGTGCGATGCCGAGATCACCACGCCGGCCTGTAGCCGCAACGCCCGCGTCAGATAGGCGATGGCCGCGGTCGGCATCGGCCCGCACAGCACGACATCGACGCCGGCCGCGGCGAAACCCGCTTCAAGCGCGGCTTCGAGCATGTAGCCGGAGATGCGCGTGTCCTTGCCGATGAGCACCGCCGGGCGTTCGCCGGCCGGCAGGTGCTCGCGCGAAACCAGCGTGGTGCCGGCGGCGTAGCCCAGACGCATTACGAATTCCGGCGTGATCGGCGTCTTGCCGACCCGCCCGCGCACGCCGTCGGTGCCGAAGTATTTTCTTGTCATTTCAATTACCCAATGAGGAAATCGGCGCCAGCCACAAATTGCGGCCTGCCGGCAAAATTTCATCGCCATCGTACAACACGACGCCGGCGTGGAAGCGGCTGCCGACGAGGCCGGCCAGTTTCTTCAGCCCGCGCAGGTCGCCCGCGCGCACCGTCGCCCCGGCCTTGACCTCGACGGCCACCATCGTCCCGTCCGCACGCTCGATAACGAAATCCACCTCGAACTGATCGCGGTCGCGGTAATGGCTGACCCGGTAAGCGCCGTCCGACCACGAAATCAGCTTGAGCAGTTCGCCGAAAACAAAACTCTCCAGCAGCCGGCCGAAAGGCGCCCGGTCGCGTTGCAGGGATTCGGCGCCGATACCGCCCAAGGCCGCCAGCAGCCCGGAATCGATGAACTGAAAACGCGCGGTCTTGACCAGCCGGCTGATGTTGTTTCCCGACCAGACCGGTATGCGGCGCAACAGGTACAACTGCTCGAACACGGCCAGGTAACGCGCGGCCGTTTTCTGGTCGATACCCAGTTGCCCGCCGAGTTGTGCGAAATTGCAGGGCTGGCCCGCCACCTCGGCCAGCGCGCTCAGGAGCCGGACGAGCGGATCGAGCTTATGGATGCCGGCAATCTCGCGCACGTCCCTCTGCACCAGGGAATCGACATACTGGCGCGCCCAGGCGGCACGGCGACGCATGCTGGTCCGGGCGATGGCTTCGGGGTAACCACCGCTGAGCACAATTTCCTCCAGCGCCGGACCGCTGCCGGATCGAGCCGGCTCCGGTGGCGGGCCGGCAAAAACGGCATCCAGCCAGTTGCCGCTGCCGCCGCCGACCTCGCATCGCGCCAGCGGCAGCAGGTGCAGGGTTTCCATACGCCCGGCCAGGGAGTCCGCCACCAACGGCAGCGCCATCAGATTGGCCGATCCGGTCAGCAGAAAGCGGCCCGGGCGGCCATCCTCATCCACCGACTTCTTGATTGCCAGCAGCAGGTCGGGCGCCCGCTGCACCTCGTCGATGATGGCGCGATCCAGGCCGCGCACCATGCCGACCGGGTCGCTGCGCGCCGCATCGAGAGCGGCCGGGTTGTCGAGGGTGACATAGCGCAGGCCCCGTCCCTCGAACTGCCGCGCCAGCGTTGTCTTGCCCGCCTGTCGCGGCCCGGCCAGCAGGACAACGCGCGTATCGGCAAGCGCTTCTTCGATGCGACGGCTGATAAAGCGGGGGAAATACGCGGGAACGGTCACGTCAACAATGGAATTTATACTCATCAATTACGGATTGTACATTAGACAAATCCGGAATCAATCCGCCGCCGCCAACGCCACGATCGCATTCAGTACGGCCAGCGCATCGCACGTGGCCGCCACGTCATGAACCCGCACGATGGCGGCGCCGCGCTCGGCGGCCAGCACGGCCGCGGCAACGCTGGCCGCGGCCCGCTGCTCCACCGGCTTGCCGGTGATCGCGCCCAGCATCGACTTGCGCGAAATACCGGCCAGCACGGGGAAACCCAGGGCCTTGAATTCGGCCAGCCGTTTCAGCAGCGCGAGATTATGCGCCAGGGTCTTGCCGAAGCCGAAACCCGGATCGACGACGATGCGCTCCCGCGCAATGCCGGCTTCCACGCACGCCGCCGCGCGTGCGGCGAGAAAGGCGCTCACCTCGGCCACCACGTCGCCATAGACCGGATTGGCCTGCATGGTGCGCGGATCATTCTGCATGTGCATCAGGCAGACGGCGGCGTCGGACTCAGCCACGGCCGCCGCGGCACCGGGCGCCTGCAAGGCGGCGATGTCGTTAATCATGGCCGCACCCTCGGCCAGTGCGGCGCGCATCACCTCGGGCTTGCGCGTATCGACCGACACGGGCACGGCGACGTCGCGCAACGCCCGCAGCACGGGCAGCAGCAGCGCCAGTTCGTCCGCGGCGGCAACGGGCGCGGCTCCCGGCCGGGTGGATTCGGCGCCGAGATCGAGGATGTCGGCGCCCGCTTCAAGCTGGGCATGGGCGTGCGCGATGGCGCGCTGCGCATCGTTGCCGACGCCGTCTCCTGAAAACGAGTCGGGCGTCAGATTGACGATGCCCATCACAAGCGGGCGAGCGAGGGAAAGGCGGAAGCGTCCGCACTGAAGTATGTTCATGGAGCCGGCATTCTAATGGGCAAGCCGGGTGTCCGTGGAATCCTAACGGCTCACCGGTGCATTCGGAACGGCTGGACGGAATTGAGTGCAATACGCTGGCGCATTGCTGCCGGTCGCGGGGGCGCCGCCCCGCCGGCCCTCGCCACCGGCAAGACCGGCTCGCGCCGATCTTGCCGCTCGTCATTCATGAACCGAAGAAGCCCACTGCCACGAACACCAGCAGGGTCAGGCCGATGGCGATCAAGGTCAGCCCCAATAGCTTGGAACCCACGGTCATCGGCCGCGACGGCGCTTCGACGAGGTACTTCTCCAACTCGCCCGAATCCACCATGCGCTGATAGTGGGCCGGATGGTCGTGGCGGAACTCGCGCAGCGACTGCGTGCCGGTGAACATGACGATGTCGGGCGGCGGCAGCTTGTCGGGGCGGAAGTGGTTGTTGAAGAAATGCACCGTGAAGAGGAACACCGCCGCGAGGAAGGCTTCTTCGCCGTGAATCAGCGTGCCGACGTTGAACACCCAGCCCGGCAGATACTGCGCCGTGACGTGCGGCAAGGCCAGCATCAGTCCGCTCCAGCCGATGATATTCACGCCCCAGAACACCGCCCAGTAGTCGAACTTCTCGTAGTAGGCCCAGCGCTCGAACATCGGGCGCGGCCCCTTGCCGAGGAACCACTTGAACATGCCGATGCAGTCGGCCAGATCCTTCCAGTTCGGGATCAGGGAATCCGGCCCGAACCAGCGGAAGGTCTTGCTGCGCAGCAGCTTCTGCATCACATAGACGAAGTGGATGACGAAGATGCCGACGAACAAGGCTGCCGCAACGCGATGAATCAGCCCGAGCATCTTCGGCCCGCCCACCGCCTTGGCCACCAGCGGCGCCCAACTGCTTTCCGCGTAGAGCGCGCTGGTACCGGTCAGCACCAGGGTCATGGTGATAAGCGCGAAGGCCAGGTGGGCGATCCGCCAGCCCCAGTGGAAGCGCCGGAAGTACTGCGTCTGTTCGTCGAGCTTCAGGCCCTTGGTGTCGATACGGGCATGCGACTTGCCGGCCTTGCGGTCCTTCCACTCGCGGTAGTACCAAAGCCCGGAATGCGCCCAGAAGAAGGCGAAGACAAAGATCAGCAGCCCGACCATGAACTTCGAGGCGACGAACATCTCTGGATATTTCTTGAAGTCGTGAGTGTTGGCATGCGGGCCGAAAGACGCGAAGCCGGGGGTGGCGTTATGCATGCCGGGCTCTTCGTCGTTGTGGCACTTCTGGCAGGTCTTGAGGCGGTTCTTCGGGTTTCCCCTTGACTTCGGGTTGTCGACCGCACGTATGGCGTGACTGTCGTGGCAGTCGATGCAGCGCGCGGTGTAGGTGTAGCCGAGACGGTTGACCTGTCCATGATAGGTATCGGTGTAGCTCTTGAATTCCTCGGCATGGCATTCGCCGCAGGTATTGACGTTGGCGAGCTTGAAGCTGTCGGACGACGTATTGGTGATGCTGTGCGCCGAATGGCAGTCGGTGCAGACGGCGGCATTGACGTTGCCCTTGTCCAGCACTTCCTCGCCGTGCACGGATGAGGTGTAGCGCTGCAACTGCTTGGTATGGCAATTCTCGCCGCAGGTCTTGGGTATCTCCTTGTGCCAGGCGTTGCGCCGCGCCGTGCCCTTGGGCGGCACGTTGAAGGCGTGCGAGCTGTGGCAATCCTCGCAGGTGGCCTTGGGACGCGACGGATTGTCCTTGTCGGGGCTGACGTGGAAGGACTTCTTGTAGGCCTCGATGTTCTCGACGACGAGACCGAGACGTTCGTTCTTGGCGGCGAAGCCATCCTTCTGCACGGCGGCCCAGAGGGCTTCGTGACAGCTGACGCAATTGGCCGGCCGGGCGTCTTTAGCCTTGACGTGTTTGGCCTGGCTGTCGGTGATTTCGCGGTGACAGTCTACGCATTGCATGTCGCCATGAATGCTCTTGTCCAGCTTGTGCGCATCGACGACGCCAAGCTCCCGTGGTTTTCCGTCCGCGCCGGCAACCTCAAGCTTTCCCTTATTGCCGTCGTGGCAACTCAGACAAGTGGCGCTATCGAGCTTCGCCGTCTCCGCCGCCATGGCGGCGCCCCAGAGCGACGCGCCGATCACGGTGGCGATGGTCGCCAGTTTTCGCCAAACAGGCATCAGGGGTGTCATGAATTGCGCTCCAACCTTCTAAAAGTACTTGGGAAAAGCCGAAATCGGCCGGCGAGACGGATCGGGACTTAACGCGAAAGGATGTATTCAAAAAGGTTGTCGAGTTCCTTCGGGTCCTTGGTATCGATCTTTTTGTGTTTCTCTTTCGTTCCGTCTTCCAGCTTGACCATCGGCTGCTTGGTGACGTTGTCGAGCATCTTCTGCTTGGCGTCGGCCTTGCCCTTGAGCTTGGCGGCGATCTTCTTGAACGATGGCCCTTTCTTCGTCTTGACGACGTCGTGGCACTTGGAGCAATCGTTGCCGTCGAGCAGCTCATTGGCCGCATCCTCGTCGATAGCGGCAAAGGCGACCGAGGTGGAGACGGTCAGGCTCGCCGCAATCAGCAGGGAGCCCAGGGAGAGTTGCGTTTTCATGCTGCGTATTCCTTTCTTGTCGAGAACGATCGTGAAGCAAAATATTTTGGTGCAGCGTTCGACCCGGGCAGGCCCAAGCACTAAGCGCAGCGCGCTGTCGTACTGCCCGGCTCGGCGGTGGCCGGAGCAAGCCAGCAGCGAATCTCGTTGAGTATCGTGACGTCTTCGACGACGCTCGATACGGCGAGCGCGGCGACTGCGCGCAGGTAGTCGTTGGCGCTACGCGCCCCGAGTCCACGGCAGTACTCGGGCGCCCACTGCGACAGGTGGGACGAGAGAAATTCCTCCTGAAGCCTGAGCGACTTTCCGGCATCGCAACGATCCCGCTCCGACCATGCCTCATGCTCGCGATGGCAGAGCAGTGCCATGAAGCGCAATTCCGCCCCCAGGTGATCCGGCGACGCGGCGTCCGGCGCGACGTCGGCGTAGCCGGCGTCGCGCATTGCCGCCGCGACCTGCTGCGTGCTTTCGCCCGGCAGACAGCCTTCCCGCACATGCGCTTCAAACGGGAGCGGTTCGCCGGCGCTTCTGTCCCCCAGGCTCAGATATCGCGTAAAGGCGATGGCCGCCGCATCCGGTTCGTCCAGCGCCGCGCCGACGGCATTGCGCAATGCCGCCAGCTCGGGAGAAATTGCATCGTCGCCGACAGCGGCCAGCAATTGATGCAGTTCCTCCAGCATGGTCGCGGTCGGCACTTCAAGAAACAGCCGCGACAGCAGCCAGTATCCGCGCGCACGCTGGCCGGCCTGATACATCAGGGCGTCGAAGTTGGCCATCAGTCTTTCGACTCCTTCGGCGCATACCAGGTGACATGCTTCTTCTGCTTCTTGCCATGGCATTCGTGGCAGGAGTCGCTGCTCACCGGCCCCGGCGAATCCTTCGCCAGCGGCTCGTGCAGACGCAGCATCAGCGTGGCGTCGGGGAAGGGCTTCTTGGAATGGCAGTCTTTGCAATCCAGCTTTTCCTTCTGCGCGTGAACCCGGTGATAGAAGCCCTTCTCGGCCATCGACTTCTTTTTGGCGGCGGCGACGGCCTTGGCATCGACCTTGTCGGCCGGGGCAGCGTTGGCGACGGCCTGGAGCGCCGGTAAGAACAGTGCCGCGCAGACGAGCATGGCGAACCGTGTGCTTTTCATGACTTGGCTCCCTTTTCGAGAACGTAGAACACCTGGGGCGAGGTACCGAACTGCTTGCGCAACTGCACGGCATTCGTCTCCTTGATGCGCTTGGAGATGTCGCTGTTCGGGTCGTCGATATCGCCGAACATGCGTGCCTGCACCGGGCAGACCAGATCGCAGGTCGGCGTGTATTCCTGATCCTTGCCGATGCGGTCGACCTTGCCGTCGGCAACGGCCTTGGCCATCTTGTGGGCGCAGAAGGTGCACTTCTCGACCACATTCTTCTTTTTGCGGTGCGTGGCATGACGCAGCGACAGGGGAATCGCTTCCGCGCCGATGGGACCGTTACCCGGACTCAGCGTCTTCAGTTCCTTGTTGAACTGCGGCACGCCGTAGGGACAGGTGGAGGCACAGTAACCGCAACCAACGCATTTCTCGTAGTCGATGACGACCGCGCCGAACTCGTTCTTGCTGATCGCCTTGACGCCGATGTAGTCGCAAGTGGCCTTGCAGGCTGGCTTCTCGCAGTGCATGCAGCCCATGGTGTTGTAGATTTTCTTCACCTCGGGATACGTCCCCACTTCGTATTCGATCATCACGTTCCAGGGGGCGTCGGGGGTAAAGTGGTTCTCGACGGCGCAGGCCGCAATGCAGGAGCGGCAGCCCATGCAGCGCTTGGTGTCGATCAAACGGGCAAGTTTTGTCATGTCGCGCTCCTAGGCCTTGGTCAGCTTGCACTTGGTGTCGTTGAAAGAGTTCATGCCCGACGGAATGTCCGGGTGCAACTCCAGCACTTGGTTGATCCAGGTTCCCTTGCCCGCGGTGGGGCAAAGTCCCGGACTCCACTGCCCGTAGTGGTAGGACACCGCCAGCGTGTCGGGGCGTACGCCCTGCATGACCTTGGCGGTACCTGTCACCTTGCCGACGCGGGTTTCGATCTGCACCGTATCGCCGGACTTGATCCCCATCTCCTTCGCCGTCGCCGTGTTGATGGCGACGTAGTTGGTATCGAGATCCGATCCCAGCGCCTGGTTGGTGATCGCATTGTTGATGGTGTTACCCGACTGGTAACGATGCATCAGCTTGTGCGTGATGAGGTAGAAGGGGAAATCCTTGGCCTCGCGGTGCGGCGTCGGGAAGGCGTGGTCTCTGGTCGGCAACGGCGCGTAGGCGATCTTGTACTTCGCCAGGTCGATCCTGGTGATGTTGTTCGCCTTGACGGTCTTCTCGACCTTTTCATACGTGCCGATGAAGTGATCCGCATAGAGCTTCATCTTCGGCTTGCCGGCGCCCTTGAACTCGTGCTCGATGCCGTGCAAATACTTGTCCTTGACGGTCTTGCTCTTGGCGACAAAGCCGTGTTCCCTGGCATAGGCGAAATCCTTCTTGGACTTCTCGGTCCAGATCACCTCGACCTGTTCCTGAGTCGTGTAGTCGCGACCGGGCTTGAAAGTCACCTGCTTGAGCCCCCACGACTTGTTGAGCGCCTCAAGATACTGATCCCGCATGCCGACGCGCTTGGCCAGCTCGAAAAGTATCGAGTTGGCCTCCTGCTCAAGCTTGTACGGGTTGGTCATCGGCTGGCGAATGGCAACGATGCCGCCCTTCTCCGGGTTCGTTTTCGCCGGCGCGTTGTGCCACGATTCGAGGTAGGTTTTGTCGGGCAGGACGATGTCGCCGTACCACGCGGTCTCGGTCATGTTGATGTCGATCACCACGTTGAAGGTCTTCGCCATGCCCTCGAACTGCTGCCAGGCATTCGACGTCGACACCGCGCGGTTGGTGCCGTAGAAAATCTGCATTTCCGGCACATACCCGAGCCCCCATGACTTAGGGTCGAGCAGGGTGATGTGGGTCTGCTGCCCGATGTTGTGGTGCGAGTTCGGGTGAAACACGGTTTGCTGCATGTCCGTGCGCTTCGGCGGATACTCGCACTTGGCGGGTTCCATATACTCCGGATGGCCATTCGGGTGGTTGATCAGGATGCCGCCCACCGAGTCGAAGGCCCCGACCAGCATGTTGAGAATCAGCTTCGCGCGGTTGTTCTGCACGCCGAATTCCTTGGCCGACAGGCCGCGGAAGGTGTAGGCGGCCACCGGGCGATAGCGCAGCTTGACGCCGTCGACTTCCTTGAACTCGCCGATCCGCGCTTCCTTGCCGAACGTGTCGGCGAGACGGGTGATGGTGGCGGCGGGCACGCCGGAAACTTCCTCGGCGTACTGCGGCGTGATCTCTACGAGGCTATCGGCAAGCACCGTGAAGGCGGTGCGCACCGGCTTGCCGTCGACCGTGTAGCTGCCCTTGAGCGCGGGCTTGACGTTCTCGGTATAGGCCGCGGCGGCATTGGTGACGGTATCCCAGACCAGCGGCGTCTTGCCGTCCTTGTCCATGACGATCTTGCCGTCCGCGCCCACGAGTTGCGCCGAGTTGGTGAACGTGGTGAGGTATTCCCCGTCGATCATGCCGGTATCGATCAGCCGCTTGCACATGGCCAGAATCATGACCACGTCCTTGCCCGGACGCACCGGCACCCACTCGTCGGCCTTGCCGGCCACGCCGGAAAGCCGCGGCTCGATGACCACGACCTTCATGCCGCGCTCGCGCGCTTGCGCGGTGGCCCAGTCGAGCCAGCGCGAGTCTTGCTCGCCTTCGTGGTAGTTGGCACCGAAATTCAGCAGGAAGTTGGTGTACTTGAGGTCGGGCATGTGGCCGTGATAACCCCAGGTCAGTTCGTCAGCCACGTGCCGTGCCGCTTCGCAAAGCGTGGTGCGGTGTACACCGTTCGGCGTGCCGAAGGCCTTGCACCATGCCTTCATGTTGTTGTCGCCGATAAGGTATTTGCCTTGACCCCACTGAAAAACCAGTTTCGACGGATTGTCGGCCTTGATCCTGGTCAGATGCGCGGAAACCAGCGAGAACGCCTCGTCCCAACCGATCTCGACCCAGCCCGGGTTTTCGTTCGGACCCTTCTTGGGGTTGGTGCGCTTCAGCGGCTTCTTCAGCCGGTACGGATCGTAGGTGTTGTACATCCCCGCCGCACCCTTGGGGCAGATGCCGTGGTTGTAAACGTCGGCGCGATCCGGATCGGGGTAGATGGTGCGGACGATGCCACCGACCACGGTGCCCTCGATGCCGCAGAAGTTCGGGCAGATCGAACAACCCGATCTGACCTTGCGGGTTTCCAGCGCCGGCAGCGGTGCTCCCTTGCCGGGCGCGCCTTTCTGCGCCGCATGGGCCGCCATTGAAATCATATCGAGGCTGACGCCCATCCCGGCCATGCCTCCCAAGGCGCCGGCGCCTTTCATGAACCCTCTTCGACTGATAGTCATAATGCTCACTCCCAAAAATTGAGGACGCGGGTATTCGACTTCAGGTCAGCAACAAGCGTACCAATCGCCATTTTTCGCCGACGACGCGCACCACCCGATAGCGGGAACATTCGTTGCTCACAAGGGATCGTGTGTATTCTTGCGTCTGTCGCGGGACACGCACCACACGCAATCCGCGCCAGATTTCCTGGAATGAGCGTTACCGTTTATCGACATCGGGAAGATCATGAACGTCATAGCGTTACCACTTGGAAACATGCCGCGCCGGAAGTTTCTTCACGGCCTGCTGGCCGGCGCAGCCGCGGCAGGATTGGGCCAGGCGGCGCTCGCCGCCGGCGGTCGCACGTTGCGCGTCGGCATGACGCCGGCTTTCCTCAACGATCAGCATTCGCTGTTGGCCGACTGGCGCATCTATCTCCAGGAAAAGCTGAGCACGCCGATTGAATTCGTCCAGCGCGACAGCTATCGGGAAACCATGGATTTGCTGCACCTGGGCAAACTCGACTTCGCCTGGGTCTGCGACTACCCCTATGTGTACCTCGGAAATCTGGTGCGGCTGCTGGCGGTACCGTTGAATCAGGGGCGCCCCTACTACCGGTCCTACCTGATCGTCGGCGCCAACGACGCACTTCGGCGCAACGGCATGAAGGACCTCAAGGGCGCCGTCTTCGCTTTTGCCGACCCCTACTCGAACACCGGCTATCTGGCGCCACGGTTTCGCATCCGGGAACTGGGCGAAGATCCGGCCACTTTCTTTCGCCGCACTTTTTTCACGTGGTCGCACCGCAAGGTGATCGAAGCCGTCGCCAAGGGCTTCGCCGAAGGCGGCGCGGTCGACAGCTTCGTCTGGGACACGCTCGACAAGATCAAGCCCGAACTTACTCAGGGCACGCGCATCGTCGAACGTTCGCCGGAATACGGCTTTCCGCCCTTCATCGCCCACCGCTCGGTATCGGCCGAGGATTACGCCAGCATGCAGCGCGTATTGCTCGACATGCCCAAAGACCCCACCGGCGCCCAACTGCTGCATCGCCTCAATCTCGACGGCTTCGTCGTCGGCGACCGCCACATGTACGACAGCGTGGCGAAAATGATGCGCGCCTTCGGCGAGCAGATTGGCAACTGATGCGTCGGCTTCTCGATCTCAGCCTGCGCCACAAGATTCCGCTCTGGGGCAGCGGCCTGATCGTGGCCGCCACCCTGGCGGTATCGGTCGGCCTCATGGTGCGCGCTTTCGACGACCTCAAACGCGACGTCATCATCAGTTCCGAAGGGCTGGGGCGCACACTGGCGAAGACGCTGTTTCCGGCACTGCTGCACGACGATCTGTGGGGCGCCATCGAAATCATCAACGCCCCGCTCAACAATGAGAAACCGGAAGATCCGCTTGAGGCGAAAGTCATCTTCGTCGTCAGCCCCGAGATGAATGTGCTGGTATCGACGTCGCCCAGAACGATGCCGCTCTCCGCCGAGCTGGACAGCCTGGGCACCGACTATCGCCTGCTCGCTGCGGCGCTGCGCAGTGCCAATCCCAATGCGGTGCAGCATTTCGAGTTTCCCCATTCCGACTATCTCCACGTCACCATTCCGGTCGCCGAAGAAGGCGGACATATCGGCACGCTGGTCATCACCCACTCCAAGCACGCATTCCTGCCCCGCTTCTACGGCATCGCCCTGGGTGGCGTCGGCCTGGGGGCGCTGGTGCTTGCGGTGCTGCTGCCGCTCAACTGGTACTGGGGACGGCGCATGGCCGCGCCGCTGGTACGGCTGGCGCACGGCATGGACGAGATGGTGCATGGCGTTCCCTCCGACCTGAGTTCCGACCTCTACAGTTACCGCGACGAACTTGGCCAGTTGTTCGACGCCTATCGCGAAGCGGCGGCGGCGCTGCGCGAAAAGGCGGCGCTGGAGCGCGAAGTCATGCAGTCGGAACGGCTCGCGGCAGTCGGCCGCCTTGCCGCCGGCATCGCCCACGAGGTGAACAACCCTTTGGCCGGAATGCTTATGGCATTAGACAACCTCAAGCAGCGGCAAGGCGGCGAGCCACCGGATCCGAATGTCGCCAAGACCCTGGCCTTTCTGGAGCGGGGGCTACAGCATGTTTCCGATACCGTCGGCGCCCTGCTGCTGGAAGCGCGCATCCAGTTCCGCCCGCTCACCGCCCACGACTTTGCCGACGTGCGCACGCTGGTGGAGCCGCAAAGCGCCAGAAAGTCGCTGCATCTCGACTGGCAGGTCGATCTTCCCGAAACGCTGCCCCTGGCCGCCGGTCTGGTGCGCCAGATTCTCATCAACCTTTTGCTGAATGCGGTGCAGGCCGCGCCGACCAACGGCGAGTTGCAGTTGGCGGCCGGCGTTCAGGACGATCTGCTGCTGCTGACCGTCGCCAACGATGGCGCGTCGCCGCCGCCGGATATACTCGCCCACATTTTCGAGCCCTTCGTCAGCGGACGCGAAGGCGGCCACGGTCTCGGCCTGTGGGTGACCTACCAGACGGTGCAGCAACTCGGCGGCCATATCGCCGTCGATAGCGCCAACGGAAAAGTGGTCTTCCGCGTACGGCTGCCGATCAAGGAAACAACGTGAACCCGAGAATCTGCCTGATCGAAGACGACCCTTACATGGGCACCCCGCTGCTGGAACGGCTGGAGATGGACGGCTATTCCTGCGACTGGTTCCAGAGCGGTCGCGCCGCCATGCAGGCCTTGCGCGAGAAGCACTACCAGTTGGCGATCAGCGACATCCGTCTGCCCGACATTGCCGGCGATGCCCTGTTCGAGACCTTGCACGCCGAGGGACTGGCGTTACCGCCCTTCCTGTTCATCACCGGCCACGGCGCCATCGACCAGGCCGTGAAGCTGCTCAAGATGGGCGCCCGCGACTACATCACCAAGCCCTTCGACATCGGCCAGTTGATGACGAAAATCCGCGAATTGAGCGACGTACCGGAAACGCCGACCACTCCGCTCGGCATATCGTCTGCCATGCGCAGCATCGCCTCCGTGCTGCCGAAGCTGGCCGCCAGCCGCAGCCCGGTGCTGATTACCGGCGAGTCCGGCGTCGGCAAGGAAGAGGTGGCGCGCCGCCTGCATCGCATCAACGATGCCGAAGGCAAGCTGCCGTTCATCGCCGTCAACTGCGGCGCCATTGCCGAGAACCTGATCGAGTCCGAATTGTTCGGCCATGAGAAAGGCGCCTTCACCGGCGCAATCAAGTCGCGCGACGGCGTCTTTGTGCAGGCGGACGGCGGCACGCTCTTTCTCGACGAAATCGGCGAAATGCCGCCGTCCATGCAGGTCAAGCTGCTGCGCGCCATTCAGGAGCGCTGCGTAGTGCCGGTCGGCGGCAACACCAAGATACCGGTCGACATTCGTCTCGTCTGCGCCACCCACCGCGACCTGAAAGCCATGGTCGAAAGCGGCGAGTTCCGCGAAGACCTCTACTACCGCATTCACGTCATCCATCTGCCGGTGCCGCCATTACGCGACCGACGCGAGGACATCCTCTGGCTGGCCGAACGATTTCTGACGGAGATGGGCGCCGCTGGCGGCAAGCCCTACATGCTGTCGGCGCGCGCTGCCGATGCGCTGGCGAATTATCCCTGGCCCGGCAACATCCGCGAGTTGCGCCACTGCCTGGAGCGCGCCGCGGTTCTTTCCACCTCCCCCTGTTTTGAGACCGAAGCGATTTTCGGCGGTGCCGGATCTCTGGGCGATGCAGCCGACCATGAGCCAGAACGACAACCTTTGGGCGATTACCTGCAAGCCTGCGAGCGCGACTACATCCGCAGAGCGTTGGACGAGTGCGGCGGACGCATCGCCGAAACCGCCGGCCTGCTGGGCATCAGCCGCAAGAACCTGTGGCAGAAGATGCGGAAACTCGGTTTGGGCGAAAGCTGACCAGATCCAGCGACCGTGATTCACTTCCCCGTCTCCGGCGTCGACACGTGGCTCTGGCTGCCGCCGCTGGCGGCTTTCGTCGTCTCGTTCTTTTCCTCCATGGTCGGCATTTCCGGCGCCTTTCTGCTGATGCCGTTCCAGATCAGCGTGCTCGGCTATGCCGGCCCCGCGGCCTCGGCCACCAACCTGGTCTTCAACCTCTTCGCCACGCCCGGCGGCGTCTGGCGCTACTTCCGCGAAGGCCGCATGGTCTGGCCGCTGGCGCGGATCATCGTGCTGGGCACCCTGCCCGGCGTCGTGTTGGGTTTCTATCTGCGGGTGCTGCTGTTGCCCGACGTGACGCACTTCAAAATTTTTGTCGGCACGGTGATGGTCTATCTTGCCTGGCGGCTGCTGCATCAACAGGGGCCGAAGGCGCAGCCGGCGACCTCTCCGGCTGGCGTCGGCAATGGGTCCGTGCGCACGCTGCGCGCAGACGCGCGCCGCACGGAATTTCTGCTGGGCGAAAGCGCTTGCGGTTTTTCGACGCCGGCCATGCTGCTGCTGGCCTTTGTCGTCGGCATCATCGGCGGCACCTACGGCATAGGCGGCGGCGCCATCATGGCGCCCTTCTGCATCGCGGTGTTCCGCCTGCCGGTGCACGCCGTGGCGGGCGCGGCGCTGGCCGGCACCTTCGTCACCTCGGTGGTCGGTGTCGCCGTCTATAGCTTTCTGCCCCTGCCCGGCGGCGGTTACGCCGCGCCGGATTGGCAACTGGGCAGCCTGTTCGGACTGGGCGGTCTGGCCGGCATGTACCTGGGCGCCGCGTGCCAGAGGCATGTGCCGCAGCAGGCGCTCAAGCTGGGGCTGGGGATATTGCTCGCCGCCTTGGGTGCGGCCTACCTGTTCGGGCGCTGACCTGCGCGACGTCTGTATCGGCAGGCACCGCGGTGCAGTCCATCACGGTTCCGCTTTCGTCCCAAACGGCCACGCGGCTTGCCCTTACTTGAGAAATGCGCTTTCATCCCCACTCTCAATGTTCCCTTTCATCTCCCAACGGAGGAATTGCTCATGCGCATCCGAATATTCGCGTTGCTGGCGCTTGTCGCCGGCCTGCTTTCTGGCTGCGGTTACAACACCTTCCAGACCGGCGACGAGGCGGTCAAGGCGGCATGGTCGGAAGTCATCAACCAGTATCAGCGCCGCGCCGATCTGGTGCCCAATCTGGTCAATACGGTTCAGGGCTACGCCAGCCACGAAAAGGACGTGCTCACCCAGGTGACGGCAGCAAGAGCGCAGGTAGGCAGCATCCAGGCCACGCCCGAACTCATCAACAACCCGGAAGCCTTCGCCAAGTTCCAGCAGGCCCAGGCCGGCCTTTCCAGCGCGCTGTCGCGCTTGCTGGTGGTTTCGGAGAACTATCCGCAGCTCAAGGCCGATGCGTCTTTCCGCGACCTGCAATCGCAGCTTGAGGGCACCGAGAACCGCATCACCGTCGCCCGCAACCGCTACATCAAGACGGTGGAAGGCTACAACGTCTCGGTGCGCACCTTCCCGAACAACCTGACGGCCATGGTGTTCGGCTATCAGGTCAAGCCCAACTTCGCGGTCGAGAACGAGAAGGCGATTTCGGTGGCGCCGACGGTGAACTTCGGCGGCGCCAAGTAAGTCGCCGATCGGCAACGCCGACATCATGCTACGCACCCTGCTCGCCCTGTTTCAGGCCTGCGCGCTGCTGTGCGGTGCCGGCCTGGCCGGCGCGCAGGAGTTGCAAGCCGTGCCGGCGCTGACGACGCGAGTCACCGACCTCACGGCCACGCTCTCGGCCGATGAAGTGGGCCGGCTCGATGCCAAGCTGGCGGCCTTCGAGCGCAGCAAGGGCGTGCAGATCGCGGTGTTGCTGGTGCCTACGGTCAAGCCCGAAGCCATCGAGCAATATTCGATACGCGCCGTCGAGGCCTGGAAGCTGGGACGCAAGGGCGTCGACGACGGCGCCCTGCTGCTGATCGCCAAGCAGGACAGAAAGCTGCGCATCGAGGTCGGCTACGGCCTGGAGGGTGCGCTGACCGACGCCATGTCCAAGCGCATCGTCAGCGAAACCATTTCGCCGCGCTTCAAGCAGGGCGACTTCCACGGCGGCATTGACGCCGGCGTCGATGCCATGATCCGGACGATAGGCGGCGAGCCGCTGCCGGCGCCCAGGCAGGCGGATAGCCAGTCCGACGACGGCTCGCTGAATTCGCTGCTGCCGATACTCTTCGTGCTGGTGTTCGTGGTCGGCAACGTGCTGCGCGCCATCTTCGGCCGCTTTCTCGGCGCCGGCATCATCGGCGCCATCGCCGGGGGCATTGCCTGGCTGCTGATTTCTTCACTCCTGATCGGCGGCGTGGTCGGTGTCCTTGCCTTCGTCGTTTCCTTGTTCGCCGGGCTCTCAGGAGGCGGCTGGTCTTCCGGCGGCGGTTCCTGGGGTGGCGGTTCCGGCGGCGGCTCGTGGGGCGGCGGCGGTGGCGGTTTCGGCGGCGGCGGCGCTTCGGGGGATTGGTGATGAATATTTCCAGACTACTGCGTCATCTGGCCCTGCCCCACTGGTGGGCCATGCGCGCATTTCCCAAACCGGCGCTGGGCGCCATCGAACGGGCAATCACCGCGTCTGAAGGCACGCACACCGGTGAATTGCGCCTCGTCGTCGAAGCCAATCTGCCGATGCACGGGCTGTGGCACGGGCAGTCGCCGCGGGATCGCGCCATCGAACTCTTCTCGCAACTGCGCGTCTGGGACACGCAGGACAACAGCGGCGTCCTCATCTACTTGCAACTGATAGACCGCCGCGTCGAGATCGTCGCCGACCGCGGCATCGATGCCAGGGTGGCCCCCGAGTTCTGGAGCAGCGTCTGTCGCCGCATGGAGGCGGCATTCCGCGCCGGCAACTTCGAGAGCGGCGCGCTGGCGGCGCTGATTGAAATCACCGCCGCACTCGCCCGGCATTTTCCGGCCACCGGCGACAATCCCAACGAGTTGGCGGATGCGCCGGTGGTGCTGTAGTTTTTCCCACGCCGGGCGGCGGAATACCTGGTTCGTGCACCCATTCCGGAACCGGATGCACTATGAGCCCAAAGGTGTCCCGATAGATGCCGGGAACTACTCGAAAAAAAAGCCCGCGCGGCAAAATGGAGGAGACGGAGGCAGTAGCCCTGTCGGAATACGCCGCGCGGGGAAAACCGGTTGATAGCCAGCGAATCCGCTGACTAGCGCCATTCATGCATTCGACCTAACCCGACGAGACGGCAATGACGCTCCCCCGGCTTATCGCGGAACGTTTGGGTCGCCTCGTCTTACGCAGGACTTCAACTTCCATGGCCAGTTCGTCGATACGGCGGTTGGCATCCTCCAGACTGGCCTCCAGGGGATCGTTGCGGCGCTCCGTCAGCGCAGCGTCGATACCCGCCAGCGCACGATTGCGCCAACGTTCGAGTTGGTAGATCGGTATCGCCATTTCGCGCGAGACGGCGTGGATGGGCTCGCCGCGCAGAAGGCGCAAGACGAGTTCCTTCTTCAGACCGTGAGACCAACGCGCTTTCTTCTTCGACCGCGTCGACCAGCGTTTCACCGCAACGTCACCGCCATGCGTGTTTCCGGTCAGGCCACTCGTCGCGCCCGATGCGGTCGCGCAGGCCTGTGATTCATTTAGCATCGTCCGTCACCCGGTGGCAGCGAGGTCTCGTGGAGAGCATCTATCCCAAAGTGTTCCAGGCGCATGGATGGCTTCCGTCAGGCGTTGAATCTCGCTGTGATCAATGGTTGGACTGACAGCAATAGGCGTGCCAAAGAGAGATTCAGGCCGAAGGTGTCGCATTGGCTGAACGTTCGCCGTTGGCGATCAGTATTGCCCCGTCGCCGCCGACAGGCCGTGAGCGGCGGCAGCACAGGCGAGTGCAATGAAATGCCGGGAACATCGCAACGCCCGACGTGACACACCCGCGATTCCCAAACGGTAACATCGGCATATCCACACCCCGAACAATGTCGCCAATTGGTTACGCCGCATCTCTGACCTCGTACCCGGAATACAAATGCATGACAAACGCGATTGTTTATATACAACAATACGTTAAGTCGAACTTGCTCATTAAGGCGAATGATTGACCGATAAGCCGTAAAACAATAAGTATCTGTTTATATTCCGATATCCAGGACGGCGGGCATGGATTGGCTGGCGCCGGCGCGGCATGCAATGACGATAGCTGTGGCCGCGAGAACTCGCTCCCATCTGGATATTTTTCCGGGATGAGCAACCCGGCCGCGACTCAAATCTCCCGTCGCCTTCGCCCGCCGATGCCAATTGCAAGGTCCGCGTCGTTCGCTACCGTCCGGTAACACACCCGCCCGATTTTCTGCGGGCACACTCCTTGCGGTATGGAGTCCCAAGCGACTCAGGCAACAGCTGATCCGCGATGCCCGGTGACGGCAGTGCCGGTCGAGGTCGATTGTGACGGGAGGAGACAGTCGAAATGTCCATCAGCAGAAGAGATTTTCTTAAACAAACCGGCGCCATGACGGTACTCGGCGCCGCTGGCGCCCATTTACCTGACATCGCGGCGGCGGCGGACAAAGCGCGCATCGCCTATGTTCCGGCGGCCGAAAGGTACGTCAAGTCCACTTGCGTCCATTGCGTCAATTTCTGCGGCATCGAAGTCAAGATGGCCGGCGACGTCATCCGGGCCATCTATCCGGACAAGGCGCGGGCCGACTATTACAACTGGGGCATCTGCCCCAAGGGCGCTTCTGGCCTGTTCAATACCTATAACCCCTATCGGCTGAAGAAGCCCTTGAAGCGCACCAATCCCAACAAGGGCATGAACGAAGACCCGAAGTGGGCGGAAATCTCCTGGGACGAAGCCTTTCAGACCCTCACCGAAAAGCTCGCCAGGATCAAGGCCGACAATCCCAGCAAGCTGGTCTGGCATCACGGGCATGGCAAGTACACCATCGGCGATCAATTTCCCAAGGCCTTCTGCGCCGCCTTCGGCACGCCGAACGTGATTCACCGCACCACCGTCTGCGAGGCTTCGCGCCATGTGGCGGACGAACTGACCTGGGGCTACCACGGCCACCTGCCCGACCTCGAATACACCAACCTCTATCTCAGCTTCGGCAGCAATCCCTTCGAGGGCGAACAGCATTCGCGCTGGCTCGACCACGCCATCCTCGACGGCAAGGAACGCGGCATGAAGATGATAGTGATCGAGCCGCGGCTGTCGAATGCCGCCGCCAAGGCGGACGAATGGATACCTGTGCGCCCCGGCAAGGACGTGGTGCTGATCCTGGCGCTCTCAAAGCTGCTGGTCGATGCCAATACCATCGACAGCGACTTCCTGACCACCTATACCAACGCGACCCAACTGGTGGGCGAGGACGGGCTGATCCTCAGGAACAAGGAGGGCAAACCGCTGGTCTGGGATAGCACCAGCAACGCCGCCAAAGCCTATGACGATGCGGGAGTGACCGCCGCGCTCAAGGGCAGCCATGCGGTCGACGGGAAAAGCTGCCGTACCGCGTTCCAGGTCATGGCCGACAGCTTCAAGGACGTAACGCCCGAATATGCCGAAGAAGTGTCCGGCGTACCCGCCGCACGCATCCGGAGCCTGGCCGGAGAAATCGTTGCGGCGGCCCGCATCGGTTCGACCATGATGGTCGACGGCAAGAGCCTGCGCTACCGCCCGGTGGCGATTTACACCTTCCGCGGGCTCTCGGCCAAGGAATTCGGCGTGCAGAACAACCGCGCCGCGCTCATTCTCAACATGCTGATCGGCAGTCACGACGCCGTCGGCGGGCTGAACCTTCACGAGGTGATGAAGAACCCGGCCTATCTCGAAGCGGCGAAGTGCGACTACCCGCCCAAGCGCGTCGATCTGGCCAAGACCGTGTATTACCCCAACGGCCATCACGACGTCTGCCAGCAGGTGCAATACACGGTGAACGACCCGGCGTCATTTGGACTGGGCTATACGCCGGAGATGCAGATTTTCTTCGCCACCAACCGGCCGTTCTCCACCTCAGATGCCATCAAGCAGCAGGACGGGCTGAAGAAGACCTACAACGTCGTCATCGACATCGTCAATTCCGAGACCTGCCAATTTGCCGATCTGGTGTTGCCCGACCTGACCTACCTGGAGGCCTGGCACTTCTCTTCCACGCGCTGGACGCCCAACCGCAAGCATACGGCCATCCGCCAGCCGATGACGAACGCCTATCAGTTGCCGCACGAGGCGATGAGCATTCTGTGGGAGTTGTCCAAGCGCCTGGGTATGCGCGACGCCTACGTGGATAACCTGAACAAGCTGTGGGGGCTGAAGGAGCATACCTTCCAGAAAGGACGCGACTACAGCTCGCGCCAGATGGTGGAGATTCTGTGGGCGGACAAGGCCCACCAGCCCTTCCAGTATGCGCTGGACCACGCCTTCATCGGCAAGAAGGTCGATGTGCAGCACCGCTATCTGGACGGTCTGGAGGCCAAATGCAAGGGCGCCGGCAAGCCGCGCATGAAACTGTACGCGGATCAATTGGTGGAGACCTATGCCAAGGTCAAAAAGACCGTGGAAGAACACAAGATCGCCAATATCAGCGTCGACCAATACCAGCTCGCCTACTCGCCGCTGCCCCTGAAAGAGCATGCCTTTCCGACGCCGCACCGCGAGGCCAAGGATATGCCGCTCTACCTCATCACCCACAAGCGGATGTACCGCAACCAGTCCGGCAACACCGCCCTCAACCCGATTCTCAACAACCTCGGCCCGGACACGGCGGAAAACACCATTGCGGTCAACACCGCCACGGCCCGTCAGTTGGGCATCAAGGACGGCGACAGCGTCGTCATCGAAAGCCGCGTCGGCAAGGCCAAGGGGAAAGCGAAACTGACGCAGGGCATCCGCCCCGACACCATCGCCGTGTCTTACCACCACGGCCAGTGGAGCATGGGCTTCCCCGGTAGCGCCAAGAAGGGCACCTGGATCAATCAGGCGCTGGAGCTTCATCCGGACCGCATTTCCGGCATGAACTCGTTCAACGATACCAAGTGCCGGCTCACCAAGGCCTGATCGGGAGGATGAAAACATGACCAAGTTCGTTCGCGTCATTGATACCAAGCGCTGCATGGGCTGTCGCTCCTGCGTGGCGGCCTGCGCGGTGGAAAACAACTTCACGCCCGACGCACCGTGGAACGTGATGATGGAATTCGAGAGCGGCCAGTATCCCAACGTCGCCCGCCATTTCGTCACCATGAACTGCATGCATTGCGAACACCCGGCCTGCAAGGCGGCCTGCGATGCTGCCGGCTTCAAGGCCATCAGCAAGAACGAGTTCGGGGTGGTGCTGATCGACTACGACAAATGCAGCGGCTGTCGCTATTGCGTCGCCACCTGTCCCTATGGCGTACCGCAATTCAACGAACGGGTGGACAAGCTTTACCCGGAGAGCAAGGAAGCTACGCCCTATGAGGCCGTTCCGGTCGAACAGCGCCATCCGCTGCATCGCAAGATCGCCAACATCGTCGAGAAATGCACCTTCTGCTGGCACAAGCTGGAGCCGGCCATCAAGGCGGGCAACATCCAGGCCATCGGCAAGGACCCGCACCACACGCCGACCTGCGACGTCGTCTGCCCCGTGGGTGCACGCATCTTCGGCGACCTGGACGATCCCAACAGCGAGGTGTCGCGTGCCATCGGCCGCAAGAAGGCGGCGCAATTGAAAAAGGAGTTCGGCACCCGGCCCCAGGTCTATTACGTACTCGAAGGGGGGAGCTTCTGATGAAACGCCTGATCGCAATTCTGACGTTCACGGTTTCCTGCGCAGCGGTCGCGGCAGAAGCTTTCCCGCCCGGCATCGACGATACCGCGGATCGCATCCGCGAAGGCAAACTGGACATCGGCAAGGACTACACCCTGGCCGTCAAGGGGCGCTACCACGTCCTGCACGAAAAGCTGGGGCTGGACTGCACCTTCTGCCACACCTCGCCCAAGGCGCCCGACTTCCTCTATCTGCGCAAAGCCGAGTTTCCCAAGCGCGAACATCCCGGGGCCACTGGCAACGCGGCGTGCATCGGCTGTCACCAGAAGGGCGGCATCGCCACGCACTTTTACGGCGCCGTCGGCAATTGAAACGCTTCGAGCAATTGTGCACCTCGGCGCAAGACCGCAGCCGCATCTACTGGCTGCTGAGCCGCTTCTTCATCGAGCCGCCTTCGCTCGCGTTCCTTGCCGAACTCGGCAACAGCGCGGGCGAGGCGATTGCCGGCACCGAACCAGGCATCGGCGAAGCCTTGACGGAACTGCGGCAAGCCCTGACCGTGAGGGATTTGAATGCCGCAGTCGAAGAACTGAATGTGGAGTTCGTCCGCCTGTTCCGCGGCATTCGGGAGGGATATGGACTGCCGCCGCCGTACGAATCGCTGTACCGGGAAGGGCGCGTTCTGGGCGAAACCACGACGGACGTTCAGTCGCATTACCGGGCGCAGGGTTTCGGCGTCATCGACGAATCGACAGGCCCGCAGGATCACATCGGTGCGGAACTCAAATACCTCGCCTTTCTTTGCCATCGCGAAAGCGAAGCCTGGCAACAAGGCGACATGGAAAACGGCTGGGCTTGCCTCTTTGCGGAAGGCGAGTTTCTCGACCGCCACCTTCTGCGCTGGGTGCCGGTCTATTGCCAGCAGGTGCGGACCAATACCGTCCAGCCATTTTTCCGGGCTGCGGCGGACTTGACCGCAATCACCATTGACCAGGATTTCCGGCAAGTCGGCGCGTGGCTCAAGGAGTTTGCCACCGGCATGACGGAAAAATCGGGCCAATAACGTCGAGCATAACTTCTAAAGAGGAGAGTCCTGATGAAACAGAGAGTGGCTGGAGTGGCCTTGGCCATAGGATTGACGTTTTCCGTCGCCAGTCAGGCCGGCGGCATATCCGGCAGCATGCTGGGCAACACCTGCGCCGGTTGTCACGGCGTGAATGGCGCCAGCGCCGGCACCACCATGCCAACCCTGGCCGGGCTGCCGAAAGCCTTTGTCGAGACCGCCATGAAACAGTACAAGGACGGCTCCCGCAGTTCCACCATCATGGGACGGATCGCCAAGGGCTACAACGACGAGCAATTCGCCGCCATGGCCGATTTCTTCGCCAGGCAGCCGTGGACTTCCGCAGCCCAGCCGGCCGATGCCGCCTTGGTCAAGCAGGGCAAGAAGCTTCACGCCAAACGCTGCGAAAGTTGCCACCGCGAAAGCGGCGTCAGCATGGAACAGGACATGCCGCGCCTAGCCGGGCAATGGGAAGGCTACCTGCGCCTGTATCTCGCCAGTTGCAACGAGCCCAAATGGGAAAGCCGGCACCCGAAGGATGCTGCGCTCTGTGAGAACGTCTCCGCCGACGATGTCGCCGCGCTGGTGCAGTTCTACGCCAACCAAAAATAGGAGGGGAGACCGATCATGACATCAAGCAATCGCAGGAACTTTCTCAGAACGCTGGGCGGCGCTTCCCTGGTCGCAGCCATGGGCCTCTCGCCCTTGCGCGCCGGCGCGGCAGTCAAGGCCCGCATCGTCGTCATCGGCGGCGGCTACGGCGGCGCCATCGCGGCGCGCTACCTGAAAATGGCCGAGCCGGGCCTCGACGTGATTCTTGTCGAGAAGAGCAAGCAATACGTTTCATGCCCGTTCAGCAACGAAGTGCTGAGCGAAACCGGCACCATGGACCACCTGACCTTCGGCTTTGATGCCGTGGCCCGGCGCGGCATCACCGTCATCCACGACACCGCCGTCGCCATCGACGCGCAGGCGCGCAAGGTCCAACTGGCCGGCGGCAAGACCCTCGACTACGACCGCGCCGTCGTCTCGCCCGGCGTCGATTTCAAGTGGGGCGCACTCAAAGGCTATGATGAGGCGGCGAGCGAATCCATCCCCCATGCCTGGAAAGCCGGGCCGCAGACGGTGTTGCTGGCCAAGCAGATCAAGAGCATGAACGACGGCGGCGTCGTCGTCATCACCGCGCCCGACAATCCTTTCCGTTGCCCCCCCGGCCCCTACGAGCGCGCCGCCCAGATCGCCCATTACCTCAAGCAGCACAAGCCCCGTTCCAAGGTCATCATCCTCGACGCCAAGGACAAGTTCTCCAAACAGGGCCTGTTCCTGCAAGGCTGGAAGCAGCATTACGGCGACATGGTCGAATGGGTGGCGGCGGCCAAAGGCGGCGAGGTGGACAGCATCGATGCGGCCACCCGCACGGCAATCACCGTGGTCGGCGTCAAGCACCCGGCCGATGTGCTCAACGTGATTCCGCCGCAATACGCCGGCAAGATCGCCCACGTCAGCGGCCTCACGGATGCCAAGGGCTGGTGCCCGGTGAACTTCGCCACCTTCGAGTCCACCTTGCACAAGAACATCCATGTCATCGGCGATGCCTGCATCGGCGGCGCGATGCCGAAGTCGGGCTATGCAGCCAACTCCCAGGCGAAAGTCTGCGCCGCGGCGATCATCGCCTCGCTGCGCGGCGAAGACCCGGCCGAGCCGGCCTATACCAACACCTGCTACAGCCTGATCACGCCGGAGCATGGCGTCTCCGTGGCCGGCATCTACCAGGTCAAGGAAGGCAAGCTGATTGAAGTACCGGGTTCCGGCGGCGTATCGCCCATGGATGCCACCGCCGCGTTCCGCAAGATGGAAGTGGCCCATGCACGCAGTTGGTACAAGAACATCACGACAGAAATGTTCGGCTGACAAGCAGAGGGAATGATGGTGTTGGGGAAAACGGGACGGGTGGCACGCGGCCTGTTTTCCCCCTTTTTTCCGAGGGCCGGGCGTTACCCGGACAAGCTGCAGTGCTCGACTTCATCGTTACAAGGAACTACATCGTGAAACTGCTCAGACCCGTTGTTGCCGCTCTTCTGCTCGCCCTGCTGGGCGCCTCGTTCAGCGCCCAGGCGGCCGACCCGAAACGCGGACGCGTCTACTACCGCATGGTCTGCACCATATGCCACATGGAAAAGGCGGGGGGCCCCATCTCTCCCAGCACCAGGACCAAGGCGGAGTGGACTGCCTATTTCCTGGCCGACAAACACGCCAAGGGCAAGGATTCCCTGGCGTACTACATCGGCAAGCCCTACCGCGCCAGCATCAAGGGCACCAACAAGGCCGCCGAGAAATACGCGGAAATTCCCGACCACGATCTGACCGAGGACATCAAGGCCTTCGTCAATCAGGGCGCCAAGGACAGCGACACCCCGACCAGTTGCGACTGAGGGGCGATTGCCGACCCCGCCGGGAGTGATTTTGACAAAGGAGTGGTTATGAGCGCAGACGGCGGTTCGACCTGGATCGCAGGGTTCAAGGCGGACTACGAAAAGGTGTTCGTCGAGGAGTGGTCGCCCTATCTGGGGGCGATCCTGGTGGTGATGGTCATCCTCGGCCTGATGGCCAGCGGCATGTTCTGGGGCATCTACGGCGGCCTCAAACTCTGGGGCGACTGGTTCAACAACCTGATCGGCCTGGCGCCGCTCCTGGGCGTGCCGACCAAGCTGGAAACGCTGTTGATGCACCGCATGTCGCTGATGAACATGACGCTGATACTCGGCGCGTTCGGCGCCGCGCTGATGTCGCGTCAGTTTCTCATCAACCGGCCGCCCAAGCTGGAAGTGGTCTGGGCCGTGATGAGCGGCTGCCTGATGGGACTGGGCGCCACACTGGCCGGCGGCTGTACCAGCGGCGGCTTTTTCACACCGGTACTGCACTCCTCGCCGGCCGGCTGGGCGATGTGGGCCGGCCTGATCGTCGGCGCCGTCATCGGCCTCAAGGCCTTGCTGTGGACGCTGGAACACATCGAATGGGGCATGCAGGCCCCGCCGGCCGTGAATCTGCCTGCCGGGCTGCAATCCCGGCTGCCGCTCGCGGGTCTGGCCGTCGTCGTCGTCGTCCTGGCCTGGGCTTCCGCGTGGTACACCTCGAGCAACGAAAGAGAGGCCGTCCGCGGCATCGTCATCCTGGCCGGCTTCGCCATGGGTTTCATCATGCACCGCTCGCGCCTGTGCTTTGCCCGTGCCTTCCGCGAACCCTTCATGACCGGAGAAGGCGACATGACCAAGGCCATCATCCTGGCGCTGGCCATCGGCATTCCCTTTGCCGCCCTTCTGATCGACAAGAAGCTGATCGATGCCTATCTGGGCATTCCGCCTGTCTTCTGGGCCGGCTCCCTGCTCGGCGGACTGATCTTCGGCTTCGGCATGATCTTCGCCGGCGGCTGCGCCTCCGGCTCGCTCTGGCGCATGGGCGAAGGGCATCTCAAGCTTTGGATCGTGGCCTTCTTTTTCGCCTGGTCGGGCTCCATCTCCAACGCACTTCTTAAGCAATCCGGCCTGCTCAAGGTCGAGGTGACGCTGGACGAGATCGACGCCACCCGTCTGGGCTACCAGGCCTTCTATCCCGTCATGCTGGGCAACTGGGGCTGGGCCTTCCTGGCCGGCGGCGGCGCGTTGCTGCTCTGGTACGCCTTCGTGCGCTACAACGAATCGACCGAAAGGTTTACGGTGCTTTGACCGCTACCACGCAACTCAAGACGCAACGGATACTCTACGTCCGACTACCCTGCTGGAAAATCTATCCGGGCGGCGTTATCCATGTCGCCGACTACATCCACAAGCAACACCCGGAGATCGAACAGCATCTGCTCGATCTGGCGACTGTCGCTGCGTCCGAACGCAAGCGCGTCCTCGGTGCGCACTTGCGGGAAATGCGGCCGGACATCGTCGCCTTCTCCTGGCGCAACATGCAGTCGTTCGGGCCGCACCCGGAGGACGACGCGCTCGACGTGGTCATGGCCTACGACCATTCGCCCAACTGGCTGCGCAAGCTGCGGGCGGCCAAAGACGCGCTACGCATTCTCTGGGACTACACTGCCGGCCGCCTGCGCAACTTCGGCTACATGAAGCTGGCGCGGCGCCTGCTGCCGGCGGCGCGCATCGTGGTCGGCGGTACCGCGGTGTCGATATTCGGCAAGTACGTAGCCGAGAAGTGTCCGACGGATACGGTGGTGGTCATCGGCGAAGGCGAAGACGCCATGCTCTCTATCGTCGATGGTCTCGACGAACCGGCGGGCGAGTTCTACTACAAGGACGGCACAGGCGGCATCAGCCACCGGGCGCGGGCGGAGGCCTTCGATCTCGGCAAGCTCACGGCAGTGGACTTCCCCTACATCGAGTCGATTTTCCCGGCATTTCGCGACTATCTCGACGGCGATATCGGCGTACATACCAAACGCGGCTGCCCGCTCCAATGTCATTTCTGCCTCTACAACAGGATTGAGGGCGAACATCAGCGCTATCGTCGTCCGGCCGAAATCGCCCTGGAGGTGGAAACCCTGAACCGCAGATATGGCGTCAAGCATATCTGGTTCACCGATGCGCAATTCTGTTCGACCCGGCGCAGCGTCGAACACGTCGACAAAATTCTGGATGAGCTGCTGGCGCGCAATCTGGATATCCGCTGGTCGGGCTACCTGCGGCTCAATCACCTGACGCCGGCCGTGGCGCGCAAGATGCTCGCCAGCGGCATGGCGAGCATCGACCTGTCGTTTACCGGTTCCCAGGAGATCATCGACAAGCTCACGCTCGGCTACTCGCTGGAGCAACAGATGGCGGCCTTCCGCATGTTCCGGGAAAACGGCTATACCGACCAGAAGGTCAAGCTGTACATACCGTTGAACGCGCCCGGCGAGACCACAGCCACGCTGCGCGACACCCTGGACAAAATCAAGGAACTCTACGACCTGTTCGGCCGCGAAAACGTACTGCCCTTCATCTTCTTCATCGGCATCCAGCCCGACACGCCGGTCGAGCGGCTGCTGATCGATCAAGGCTATCTGAAGCCGGACTACGATCCGCTGACCCTCAATCCCTTCCTGATAAAGAAACTGCTGTACAACCCGGCTCCGCTCGGACGCCTGATCGGGCGCGCCTACCTTGAGGCGATAGAACGGTCGGCCACCAGCAGCGACTACATCGGCCGCACGACGATGGACATTATCGAGCGGGAATTATCTGCAGTGGATTCGCGCCGCCGCGCCGCAGACGCCCCGCGCCCAACGGCGCATGCGGGCACGGGCATTCGGCGCCAAAGGCCGGGCGCAGCAATGCGCAAACTCGAAGCCGGGAAAGCCGCCTGACGCACGCGGAACAGAAAGAATACGAGGAAGCCGACATGGCAAACGATTTGCAAGACAGCTTCGGCCGCAGGATCGAATACTTGCGCGTCTCGGTGACCGATCGTTGCGATCTGCGTTGCCGCTATTGTCTGCCCAAGGGTTTCAACGGCTTCGAGCCGCGCGACGAATGGCTCTCCTTCGACGAAATCGGGCGCATCGTCGGCGCCTTCGCCCGCCTCGGCGCCAAGCGCGTCCGGCTGACCGGCGGGGAACCGCTGACCCGGCGCGGCATCACCGAACTGGTCGAACAATTGGCCCGGCTGCCCGGGGTTCAGGACTTGTCGCTATCCACCAATGCCACGCAGTTGGCCACCTGGGCCGCGCCCTTGCGGCGAGCGGGCGCCAGCCGGATCAATGTCAGCCTCGACACGCTGGACCGCAAGCGCTTCGAGGAATTGACCGGCCGCGATGCCCTGCCCGACGTACTCGCCGGTCTGGCGGCAGCGCGTCACGAGGGCTTCGCCCCGATCAAGATCAACATGGTGATTCTGCCGGAGACGCTTGACGACGAGATCGACGCCATGGTGGCCTACTGCCGCGGTCACGGCTTCGTGCTGAGGCTGATCGAGGCCATGCCGATAGGCGCTGCCGGACGTCGGGCCGGCTCCATCAGCATCCAGCCCATCATCGCCCGTCTCCAGGCCAAGTTCGACCTCGTGGCCGGCATCGCGCCGGGCGGCGGACCGGCCCGGTATCTGGTCTCCGGCGACGGCGGCTTCAGTCTCGGCTTCATCACCGCCATGTCGCGCCATTTCTGCGACACCTGCAACCGGGTCCGCCTGACCGCCGACGGACGTTTGCTGCTCTGCCTGGGCGACGACGCCAGCGTCGATCTGCGCGCCCTGCTGCGCCGGGGCATGGACGACGACGGGCTGGAAGCCGCCATCTGCGCGGCAATTGCCACCAAGCCGCTGCGCCATGAATTCACGGAGAAGCCGGACCGGATCGTGCGCGTGATGTCGCTGACCGGCGGCTAGCCACCCGTAGAAACATGAGTGCCAGCACTCCAGCGTTTGAAGTTGCCCGCTGCGTCCGCTACCGCTACCAATACAGCGAATGCCGGCGCTGCACGCAAGCGTGTCCGCACAATGCCATTGCCGCCAACGAACTGGGCATCGCTCTCGATGCCGGCAAATGTCGCAACTGCGCGCTTTGCACCGCCGCCTGCCCGACGGGAGCGCTGACGCCAAGCAATCTGCCGCGCATCGGCCTGCTCGCACAGGCGGTCGAGGGCATACGCTTCAGCTTTGCCTGCGCGCCGTCGGGCTCGTTCGGCGATGCCGTCGTGCCTTGTCTGGGCGCGCTCGATGCCACCATGCTGGCCTATCTGGGGAAGCGCTGCGTCGAAGTGACGCTTGCCGGCGCCGATCACTGCAAACGCTGCGAACACGGCGGCACCGGTGCCGCCGCGCTGGCCCGTCATGTCGAGGCGCGCGACGCCTTGGAGACGTCCTGCACTGGCGAAGTCTGGGAAACACTGACCATCCTTGAGGATGAGGCTGCACCCGCAAGCGGAGGCCTTACGCCCCGGCGGGCGCGGGCTGTTCCGTCGCTCGATCATCCCGGGCGTTTCCGGGGCCGCAAAGCGCTCCAGGCGCCGCTGGAACTGCTGGTCATAGACACGGCCATTCGCCCCGGCCCCCGGCATGTGCCGAAAATGCGGGAGTTGCTACAGATCGTCAGCCGCCGTGCCGACGGCGCGGCTTGCCGGGTGCCGGCGCTGCCCGGCCTGCCCATGGCGGAAATGCGGCTGGCCCCGGGCTGCACGAACTGCGAGGCGTGCAGCCACGCTTGTCCCACCGGCGCCCTGCGCATCCGCGAGACCGAAAGCCACTGGAACTTTCTCTTCCTGGTGGATCGCTGTGTCGGCTGCGGTGTTTGCATCGAGGTCTGCCAGCCGGGCGTGCTGCGGCCGACGGAAGTCGTAGACGCCACGCCGGGGCGCACCGGCGTCGCCCTCGCTGTACTCGCCAGGCAACACGAGGCGGCGCTGTGAAGCTTCGCGTCCTCTACTTCGCGGCCCTTCGCGATGCCGTCGGCAAGGCTGGCGAAGACTTTGAATTGCCTGCCGGCATCGATACGGTGGCGGACTTGCGCCGCCACTTGGCCGCGCAACCCGGCACCGGGGCGCTTGCCACCTTCAAAAACCTGCGCTGCGCCGTCAATCAATCCATGGTCGGCTTTGATGCGGTTCTCCGTGCGGGCGACGAGGTGGCTTTCTTCCCGCCGGTCACCGGCGGCTAGCCGGCAGTCCGGCAAATCGAATGGAGGCGGTAAGGCACCCACCCTGTCGGCCGATTGCGCCGTCGCCGCCCTCAATGCAATGGCGGATGACGCTGGTCGTTGCCGCAGTGTTCCTGACGACGATCAGCGCGTTCGGCTGGGTTCTGGGCACCAGCTTCCCGACGCACGAAGCCTTTGTCCAATTGCGCATTCAGCAGCGCGACATCGTTCTGTTCATGATCGCCGGCACATTGATCGCCGCGGCGGCAACGTGGTTCCTGATGCGCGTTTTCGTCACGCCGATGAAACGGCTTGCCGACAGCATCGGCGCCGTCAACGTCGCCAACGGTCTCATACTGGAACCTTTGCCGATTGCTCGCCAGAGCAGCGAAATCGCCAGTCTCGGACGATCGTTCAACGAGCTTCTGGCGCGACTCAACCAGGAACGCGAACAGACGCACATCGCCGACCGGGTGTTCCGCAACGTGCGCGAGGGCATCGTGGTGACCGATCCCAATGCCCACATCGTCTCGTGCAACCAGGCCTTCGAGGACATCACCGGCTACAGCGCCAAAGAAGTCCGCGGTGCCACGCCGGCCCGGCTCAAGTCGGGGCGGCACGACGCCGAGTTCTATCGCCAGATGTGGCACAGCCTCGATACCACGGGCGCCTGGCGCGGCGAAATCTGGAACCGGCGCAAGAACGGCGAGATTTATCCGCAGATGCTGAATATCAGCGCGGCACGCGAGGACGGCGGCGAGGTCGCCTACTACGTCGGCACCTTTTCCGACATCTCGGAACTCAAGCATCAGCAGCAGCGCCTGGAGGTCATGGCGACCACCGACTCCCTCACCGGACTGCCCAACCGCGCCCTGCTGACCGACCGCCTGAACCAGGACATCGCGCATGCCAGGCGTCTGGGCAGCATGCTGTGCGTTGCCTTCGTCGACCTCGACGGCTTCAAGGAAATCAACGACAGGGAGGGCCACCATGTCGGCGACCTGCTGCTGATCGAAGTGGCGGGACGATTCAGCGCCGCGGCACGGCTGGGCGACACCGCGGCCCGCCTCGGCGGCGACGAGTTCGTGCTGCTGCTGACCAATGTCGGCAGCAGGGATGCCGCGCTCGGTGCGATTCAACGCGTCCTCGATGCGATTTCGGCGCCGTATTGCGTCGGCGGCCACACGCTGAAAATCTCGGCTTCGATAGGCATTACCTTCTATCCCGACGACGACGCCGATCCGGATACGCTGCTGCGCCATGCCGACCATGCCATGTACCAGGCCAAAAGCGCCGGACGCGCGCGCCTCCATGTCTTCGACCCGGAATCCGACAAGCGCTTCCAGAGCCATCAGCAATGGATCGAGGAAATCCGCCGCGGCATCCGCAACGGCGAACTGGTGCTGCACTACCAGCCCAAGGTCGATTTATTGATCCAGCAGGTGGTCGGCGTCGAGGCCTTGCTGCGCTGGAATCATCCCGAACTGGGCTTCCTCTATCCCGGCCAGTTCATCGACGAAATATCGACGGACAACGTGGTCATCGACATTGGCGATTGGGTCGTAACCGAGGCCTGTCGGCAAATGGCAGCCTGGCAGCGCGACCGGGGTCTGGTCGTCGCCGTCAGCGTCAACCTGGCGGCGCGCCATCTGATGCACGAAGACTTCGTCGCGTCCCTGCGCAACGCGCTGCGCCTGCATTCCGACATCGCACCGGCACAACTGGAAATCGAGATTCTCGAATCGGACACGGCGGGAGATCCGCTGCGCGTGGAGCGGGTCATACGCGAATGCCAGGCCATGGGCTTCCGGTTTTCGCTCGACGACTTCGGCACCGGCTACAGTTCCCTGTCGCATCTCAAAAGCATTCCGGTCGACACCCTCAAGATCGACCGTTCCTTCGTCATCAACATGCTCTCGGCGGCTGACGACCTCGCCATCGTCGAGGGCATCGTCCGCCTGGCCTACGTTTTCAAGCGCGAAGTCATCGCCGAGGGCGTCGAAACGCCCGAACACATCGAAGCGCTGTGCCGTCTCGGCTGCTACCGCGGTCAGGGCTACGGCATCGCCCGGCCGATGCCGGCGGCGGAAATGGCCTCGTGGATCGAAAACTATTCCCGCGGTTGAAGGCAGACGGCGGCGCTGTCCTGTTCCATCGCGCATCCTTACCTTACAGGTCTCAAGCTCCCTGTAGCCAGGTCTCGATCTTGTCGCGCCCCGGCACGCCGCCGGCGTGGACCACCTTGCCGTCGACCACCACGCCCGGCGTGCTCATGACACCGTAGCCCATGATCGCCGGCAGGTCTTCCACCTTCTCCAAAACGATGACAACACCCTTGGCGGCGGCCACCTCGGCGATGAGCTTCAGCGTCGTCTTGCAGTTGGCACAGCCGGTGCCGAGGACTTTGATGTTTTTCATGGTTCGGCTCCTTACAAAACGGCGTTGAAAACGTAACCGACGACGAGGATGCCGGTGGCGACGACACCGGCGAAGGTGGCGATCAGCGCCGGCTTCAGCACCTTGCGCAGGATGATCATCTCCGGCGCGGAAAGCGCAATCACGCTCATCATGAAGGCCAGCACGGTGCCGAACGCCGCGCCCTTGCCCAGCAGCGCCTCGACGACGGGGATGATGCCGGCGGCGTTGGTATACATCGGCACGCCGATCAGCACCGCTGCCGGCAGCGACCACCAGGGCGCATCCTTGCCCATGATGCCGGCCAGGAAGTCCTGCGGCACGTAGCCGTGGATGCCCGCGCCCAGCGCGATACCGGCGAGGATGTAGGGCCAGACCTTGCCGACGACGTCCTTCATGTGCGCCACGCCGGCGTCGATGCGCTCGGGCCAGCTCGGCCGCTCGGCCTCGAACTGCGCGGACTGGCTGGACTGCATCGCCCGCACCCAGTCTTCCAGATGCCGTTCCATGCCCAGCCGGCCTATCACCAGCCCGGCAACGATGGCGACGGTAAGACCGAGACCGAGATAGAGCGCCGCCACTTTCCAGCCGAAGAGGCCGAAGAGCAGCGCCAACGCAATTTCATTCACCATCGGTGCGGAAATCAGGAAGGAGAAGGTCACCCCCAGCGGCACGCCGGCCGAAAGAAAACCGATGAACAGCGGCACCGCCGAGCAGGAGCAAAACGGCGTGACGATGCCCAGCGTTGCCGCCATGACGTTGCCGAGCCCCAGCCGCCGGCCCGAGAGCAAGGCACGGGTGCGCTCGGGCGAGACGAAGGTATGAATCACGCCCATGACGAAGACCACGCCGGTGAGCAGCAGCAGGACTTTCGGCGTGTCGTAGGCGAAGAAATGCACGGCCTCGGTCAGACGGACGCCACGGGTCAGGCCGAAAACCGCCAACACGGCATCGGCAAAATCGTCGAGGTGGGCATAAGCGGCCACCCAGGCAGCAACGGCGATCGTCAAGCCCGCAAGCCGGCGGAAGAAAATGGCCGGACGGCGCGAGGGCGGGGGCAATGAAACGTGGGTCGAACTCATTGCTTCCGTTCACGGAAGCGCTCCGCCGTGAGACGGCGAAGCCCTCCCGCCGTCCCCGCCGTCACTTGAAGAAACCGCGCGCCTGCATGCGGTCGCAGCCGTTCTGGCGCGGCGCCGGCAGAGTCACGCCCTTCTCGGTGGCGCGGGTTGCCATGGCGGTGTGCTGTTCGGCTTGAAGCGTCTTGCATTCCTCGTAGCTCTTGGCGGCGAGCATCTTGCCGCGCAGGGCGCTGCGTTCCTCCGGCGTCATCAATGTCCAGCCGGGGGTGTTGTTCTGGTCGAAGGCGAAGCCTTGCCCTTGCCCTCGGCCCGGCCCGCCGCCGCCCATGCCGGAACCCGGTTGCGCCCAAACCGGCGCGGCAATGGCGGCGCCCAACAGGGAGATCATTGCAATGTGTGCGAATTTCATGATGAGTCCTTTCCGGTCGATTGAGGATTCCCCCTCCCGACACAGGAGACGAACGACCCAGGAAAAGGATGCAGGAGGCCGCAACCGAAAATCAAAGCGGCGGACGCGGCACGAAGCAGCAGACTTGCCCCGCCGCGTCGAACGTGACCTGACAAACCTCCACCAGCCGCGCCCGCAGCCGCTGCCGGGCGCGCAGGAGGCGAGCCTTGGCGGCGGGCAGGCTCAGACCGAGACGGTCGGCGTAGGCCCGGCGGGAAAGACCCTCGATGTCGCAGAGGCGAATGGCTTCGCGGTCTTGCGGCGAGAGTTCCGCCAGCACCCGCGGCAGGCATTGGGAAAGATCGTCGACCGGCGCCGCTATCTCGCCGGAATCGGCTGCCAGATCGTCGGGCAAGGGCACATCCTCTTTCGCCAGGCGCAGGCGGTCGATCAGCAGATTGCGCCCGGCATGGAACAGCCAGGCGCGCGGATTGTCGATGCCGCACAGCCCGTTGGGCTGGCGCAGCGCGCGCAGGAAGATTTCCTGGAGCAGATCGTCGGCGGCGGCATCGTCGCCGGCGCGATGGCGCAGAAAGCGGCGCAACTCGGTGCCGTAGCTTTCCCAGGCATGGGCGACGCAGCGCATGGTCAATCCACCAGTTGCGCCAGGCCGGCCGCGCCGGTCGGCGCTTCGGCCAGCCAGGGCACCAGAGCGACGCGCGACGAAAGCTTCTCCGCCACGCGCCGGATGTAGGGAATCTCGTACTGGCCGCGCTGCGCCAGCAGCGGATCGGTGGTGCCGCTGGCCAGCAGGCTCTGGTTGATGACCCAGGCGTGGGGCGTAATGCCGGCGCGGGCAAGGTCGCCCTGCAAACGCTCGGCCTCGTGCACCGGCGTCGCCTCCGGCAGCGTGACGATGAGTACGCGCGTATAGGCCGCGTCGCGCAGGCGCGGCAGCAGCGCGCGCACGGCCTCGGGCAGGTCGCCCTGGGTGCGCATCACCTCGCGGTGGTACGCCTCGGCGGCGTCGAGCAGCAGCAGGGTGTGGCCGGTGGGCGCCGTGTCGAGGACGACAAAGCCCGCCTCGCCCGCATCCACGGTGCGCGCAAAGGCGCGGAAGACGGCGATCTCTTCGGTGCAGGGCGAACGCAAGTCCTCTTCCAGCATGGCGCGGGCGCCGGGGTCGAGCTTGGCCCCGGCCTGCGCCAGCACGTCGGCGCTGTAGCGCGCGACTTCCTCCTCGGGATCGATGCGGCTCACGGCGAGGCCGGCAATCGGCTCGCCGACGGCGACCGCCACATGGGCGGCCGGGTCGGTGGTGGACAGCAGCACGGCATGGCCGCGCCGCGCCAGGGCAACGGCGATGGCGGCGGCGACGGTGGTCTTGCCGACGCCGCCCTTGCCCATGGTCATGATGACGCCGTGGCCGCTGCGGGCGAAGTCGTCGACCAGCGCAGCCAGGCCGGGCGGCAGTTCGATGCTTGCGGCGGACGACACCGGCGGCAGCGGCGCGGCCGTCCCCTCGGCCATCGCCGCCAGGGCCGCCAACCCCACGGTGCCCCGCGGCAGGAAGGGCGTTTGCGATCCCGGCAGTTCGGCCAGCGCCGCCGGCATGGCCGCCAGCGCGGCAACGGTGCGGCGATGCATGGCCTGAGCGATGGCGTCGTTGCTTTCAGGCGCGGCGAACACGCCGTTCAGCGCCAGATGCAGATTGGATACGCCGAGTTCGGCCAGTTCGGTGCGCGTGCGCTCGGCTTCGCGCAAGGCGGCGGCGTCGGCGCGGGCAACGAGAATCACCGTGGTGCACGCCGCGTCGGCGAGCTGGGCCACCGTGGCGGCGTAAAGCACCTTCTGTTTTTCCAGCCCGGCCAGCGGGCCGAGGCAGGAGGCGCCGCCGGTCGATGAATCGATGAACCCGCTCCAGGCCGACGGCAGCGTCAACAGGCGCAACGTGTGCCCGGTGGGGGCAGTGTCGAATATGACGTGATCGAATTCTCCCGTCGCCGCGGGCTCGCCCAGCAGGCGCGCGAATTCGTCGAAGGCGGCGATCTCCACGGTGCAGGCGCCGGAGAACTGCTCTTCCATGCTGGCCACCGCCGCCGCCGGCAGGATGCCGCGATACGGCCCGACAACGCGCTCGCGATAGGCGCGCGCCGCCGCTTCCGGGTCGATGTTGAGGGCGAAGAGGCCGGGCGCATTGCGGATGGGCGTCGGCGCCGGTCCCAGCGGCGTTTCCAGCACCTCGTCGAGATTCGAGGCCGGATCGGTGCTGACGATCAGCACGCGGCGCCCGGCACGCGCCAGGGCCAGCCCGACGGCGCAGGAGAGCGAGGTCTTGCCGACGCCACCCTTGCCGGTGAAGAACAGGTGGCGCGTGAGGGCTTGCGGCAGCGCCATGAGCGTCAAGCGGTGCGCGCCGCCGGTGCGAGCCTGGCTGTCATGACGGGCTCTTGCGGCAGTAGCAGTAGACGAACTTCTGCACGGTGCCGAACGGCGTGTGGTGCTCTTCCTTTTCGTGCCGCAGCAAGGTGAAGGGAGCGCCGAACTCGGCGTGAAGTTCGTTCGCGCTGTAGCGCATGACGGGCAAGCCGCTGCATTGGGTCGGGCCGTCTTCGGCAAAGGTGGCGACGATCACATGACCGCCGGGCTTCACCGCGCGCAGCACGGCGTCGACATAGGTCGCGCGCTCTTGCGGCGAGGTGAGAAAGTGGAAGACGGCGCGGTCATGCCAAATATCGTACGCGTGCGCAGGCAGCGAGGCGGTCGCGATGTTCGCCTCTATCCAGCGCACGGCGCCGGCTCGCGCGCCGAGGCGCCGTTGGGCGGCGGCAAGGGCGGCGGCCGAAAGATCGAGTACGGCGAGCGACGAATAACCGTCATGCAGAAGGTCATCGACGAGGGTGGACGCGCCGCCACCGACGTCGATGATCGAAGCGGAAAGCGGCACGCCGGTGCCGCGGATGAGATGCAGCGATTGCTCGGCATGGGCCTGGAACCAGCTGACGCCGTCGGCAGGCTTGGTCGAGTAGACGCGTTCCCAGTGAGCTTTCGATGGCATGCGTGCTCCTATCTTTGTATTGCGGGTCGAGCGCTTAGTGTAGCGCTGTCGATGGCATGAGACCTCTGTCGACACGGCGGGCGGCACCGCGGGGCGGCGGGGAGGGAACTTCCTTCGTCCTCACGGCGCTGAGAAACGCGC
>OBOI01000059.1_pt1 | contig 45036 bp, 52 predicted proteins | sample 1670151 | NCBI WGS metagenome assembly OBOI01 (sample SAMEA104232303, study PRJEB22302) | sediment metagenome | biome: forest; feature: aquifer; material: sediment | place: USA | collected 2011-08-07 | depth 0.01 m | reverse complement strand
TCTTGCCGATCCGGGGCTGGCGGCGATGATCCTGCCGCGCTCCGGTATGGGGCACAAGCACGGTATTGTGCTCGGCAATCTGGTCGGGTTGATCGACTCCGACTACCAGGGCGAAATTTTCATATCGACCTGGAACCGCGGTAAAGAGGTCTTTATGCTAAACCCGCTCGACCGGCTCGCCCAATTGGTGGTAGTGCCGGTCGTGCAAGTGGCGTTCAACGTGGTGGATAGCTTCGAGGAAAGCCACCGCGGCGACGGCGGCTTTGGCAGTACCGGTCACGCTTGATGAGGCGGCAGGGCGGCTTGCCCTGCCGTTCTTTCAGCACTTGTCGGCGCCTTTGGTATATTTCGACAGCAGAATAGCGGATGCCGCATCGGTGACTTCCTCGCGGGCGACGCCGGGCCCGTATTCGGCGGCCAGCACCCGTTTGTACGAGCGGAAAAACTCATCGTAGACCATGCCGCCGACGACGCCCAGCGCAAATATCTCATCGCTTCCGGCGTCGTGTTCAATCACGATGGCGGTGAGGGGTTGAGTCAATTCCTTGCTGTTTACCACCATATTGCCGCCCTGCGCGGGATCGTAGACGCGGTCGTGTTCGCAGCAGATAATTTTCCCCGATCCGCCCGCCAGTTTGCTGACGGTTGGGCCCGTGTAACTGATAGGCGTGTGTTCCTTGGTCGGATAGGAAAGCTGGTGGGCGCAGATGGCCGAGTAGGACACGAGCGAGCCGTTCGGACCGACGCCGCCTATCCAGGTGTAATCGCCATCGTCGGACTTCATTGCCATTGGACCGGAGGACTTGGCAGCGAGGTTGATGAGGAAGCAGGGGGTCGACTTGTACGGATAATGGAATAGATAGGCCTCTTCGGTGGAAAGTTGCTTGGCCTTGAGCGGATTTCCTTGTTCATCTACCAGTCGGACGCGGTTGAACGACTTCATTTCCGCGGCACGAATTGTCTCCATATACGTCGTCTGAAGCCCGGCCAGTGCTGCCGTACCGCCACAAATTTTGATAAAGCGCCTTCTGTCCATCATTCCTCCCAGAAATTTCGTCAAAAAAATGGGGGGCTGAAGCCCCCTCTTGTGTGATGCGGGCAAGCTTACGAGAACAAGTCGCGGTACATGCCTTTGTTCCACTCGATTAGGCGGTTGCCTTTCGCGGTGTCGCGCTTTTCGTCCATCGTCGTGTCCGGCGAGAAGCCGAACGCCTTTTTGGCGTTGTCATAGACGTAGCGCGCCGATACGGAAATGCCTTCGGCCGGAGTTGCGTTGACCATCGAGTAGCAGATGGTTTCGGGGCTGACCCAGTTGATCTCCTTGCCTTGGGAGCGTGCCGCGATCAGCTTGGCAACGTACTTGCCCTCGGTATTCGCGGTGTTCGCGCTCTTGGAGAAGCCCATCGGCCGGGCATCGCCGGTGACATAGACGCGGTCGTCGCCGACGAAGTTGTACTTGTGGTCGTCGATGAGCGCCTCCTTTTGTGGGCTCTTCGGGTCCATCAAGCCGAGCGTCTGGAGCAGTACCGAACCGCGGACGCCCGGATAAATCGCCGCGTCGTCGAATTTGAAGGTGTCAAACTCGGATTTGATCAGGCGCTTCTCGACGTCGACGCTCTTGATTTCCACCGTCGTCTTGTATTCGATGTAGTCTCCGTACAATTCCTTGAAAGCCGCACCGAAACCCGCCGCCTTGATAGTGAAGTTCGGGTTGTGGTCGAGTACCAGCACCTTGCCTTTCACCTTGTTCTTCTTGAAAGCGGCGGCGATCATGCAGGCCCGCTCGTAAGGGCCGGGCAGGCAGCGATAGTTGCCGCCGGGGACGGTGACGACAAAAGTGCCGCCTTCGAATTCCTGCACTTTACGGCGGATGGTGATGTGCTCGGTCGGGCTGACGAAGCCAGCCGGATAGTTTTGCCGCAAGGCGTACTGCGTTTCGGGATCGTTCGCGCCGATGCGGGAATAGTCGTAGCTGATGCCAGGGGCGACCACGAGAAAGTCATAGTCGATCTCGCCCTCGCTCGTCATTAGTTTCTTGGCGGCGCGATCAAGGCCCGTGCAGGTGGCGTTGAAGAACGTGTACTTGTTGTTAAGCGCCGCATCGAGGAAACTGTGATCGGCAAGGAATTCAAGACTGATCAGTCCGGAATACAAAAGGTTGCTGGCAAAGCAAGACGAATACATATCGCGCTTTTCAACCAGTACGACATCGAGTTTGGGATTCGCCTTCTTTGCATACTTGGCGATTGTCAGGCCGGAGGTACCGCCGCCGACGACGACCAGGCGTGGGCCTTTAGGCTTGGGTAGATCGGCTTTGCCGCTGCTGCCGACCATGGCGGCCTCTACCGCTCTTGGCATCGCCGCACCGGCACCTACTGCTAATGTGGCCGCGGTCAGACTGCTCAGCTTGATAAAATTCCGACGGGAAACGTCATTTCCGTGTTCGCTCATACTGCCTCCTCCAAAGTTATTAATAGTTGTACTTCGGTACAGCGGGAACGATTACGCGCAAGCTATGTGAAAAGTATGTCAAGAAAAAGCTGGCGGGGTTCTCTTTTCCATGAGCTGAAGGAAAAATGCCCTGCTTTTGGCAGGGCATTGTCCTGAGTCCTAAGCTGCGATCAGGTAGACATCTCGGTGAGGATGTTCTTCAGCCAGCTCTCGCCGAAGGTGTGTTCCGCTACCCCAAGCGAGAAGTCGGCAGGGGAGATCGCCGTTGCGGCGGACTTGACCTTGCCATTTACAAGCTTGAAGACCTGGGCGATGGTGACCGACTGATGATCGGAGATCGCGCTGTAGCAGACGTTGATGCCCGAGAAATCGACCATCTCCTTGCCGTTCATCAGGTTGACCACGTTCGTGGCGCAGACCTTGGCCTGACTGTTGGCGGCGTAACCGGACTTCGGCATCGGGGGACCGTCGGACGGGATGGCGCAAGCGTCGCCGATGACGTGGATGCCGGGATGCTTGGTCGACTCGAAGCTGACCGGGGTGATCGGGCACCACTTCTTGTCGTCGCCAACGAGGCCGGCGGCCACGGCGATATGGCCAGCACGTTGCGCAGGAATCAGGTTGACCACGTCGCCCTTGATATCCTCGATACCTTCGACGAAGACGGTCTTGTTCTTGGCGTCGACCTTGGTGATCTTCTTGCCGGGCACGTATTCGAGTATGCCGGGGTAGAACTCCTTCCACGCCTTGGCGAACAGAGGCTTCTTGGAGACGATGTCGGGGTTGGCGTCGAGCAGGATCACCTTGGACTTCGGCTTGTGCTTCTTCAGGTACTGGGCGACCAGGCTGGCGCGCTCGTAGGGGCCGGGCGGGCAGCGATAGGGCGTCAGCGGCATGCTGATGATGACCTTGCCGCCGTTGGGCATCGCCATGAGCTGGTTGCGCAGGATGGTCGACTGTTCGCCGGCCTTCCAGGCGTGCGGCATCATGTGCGGCGTATGCTCGTCGTAGCCTTCGATTTCTTCGGTACGAAAATCGACGCCCGGAGAGACGATCAGGCGGTCGTAGGCGAGCGTGCCGCCCTTCGTTACGACCTTCTTGGCTGCCGGGTCAATGGCGGTAACTTCATCGTACACCATCTTGACGCCGTGGTTGGCCGCGAGCTTATCGTAGCCGATAGTCAAAGCCCCCATGTCGGGTGCCAGGCCGGTGATGTAGAAGTTGCTGAACGGGCAGGAAACGAACTGCCTGTTGCGCTCGATCAGCACAACTTCGATGCTGGCGTCCATCATGCGCACGTACTTGGCGGCGATAGCGCCACCATAGCCGCCACCGATGACGACAACGCGGCGGCCTCCGGACTTGGCCATGATTTCGCCGGTGGTGGCGACGCCGGGTGCGCCGCCTTCTGTGGCGCAACCCGCCAGGGCCAGGCCCGACGCGCTACCCATCAATTTAATGAAATTTCTGCGATCCAGTGTCATCTCGTGTCTCCCTTATTTCTTAACGCTGGCATAGAAGGCCATCAGGGCGTCCAGTTCTTCCTTGGACAGCGGCTTGACCTTCTCGGCCATCTTGTCGCCCATCTTGCGCTTGCCGGACGCATATTGCTCCATTTGCATCCGAAGGTAGGGCAGCCACTGGCTGGCCATGACCGGGGTATCGTCTTTGCCTTCCTTGCCGTCTTCCAGGTGGCAGCGCTGGCAATGCTTTTCGGCAAGCATCGCGCCCTTGTCCACTACCTTGGCATCCAGCGCCTGGTTGGTGAAATGCAGCTTCTGCTTGGAGAAGAAGTCGCCCATGGCCTCGAACTCGGCATCGGAATAGCCCTTGGCGAGTCGGCCCATGACGGTGGAGGGGCGCTCCCCGCTCTTGAACTTCTTCATCGCCTCGACGATTGCCGTCTTCGACTGGTTGGCAAGGCTCGGCATGGTAAGGCCGGCACTGCCGCCATGGGTGCCGTGACATCCGGCACAAGCGTTGGACAGCATCGCCGCCGATGGCGGTGACGCGAAAGCCGTTGCCGAAAGGGTTAGGGCACCTGCGGCGAGCGCCCATCCACTCCACTTCATTGTCATATCCATCTCCTCCTTTGGTAGGGAAAGTACTGCTGAACCGACTTACTGCCTTACTGCTTCTGGACGTTAAGATAGTTCTTGACGTCCTTATTCTCTTTGTCGAGGCCGAACTGGTACCCCAGCGACACGTAGTGGTAGCGGAAGTCGGTGTAGTCCTCGTGAATGGCAAAGCCGAAGTTATATACCTTGTCGGCGGTAATGTTGTGATCGCCCTTGCCCTTGCCGGCGAGTTCGCGCTCAAAGGTAACAACCCACTTGCCGCCGTCCTTCTTGCCTTCCGCCTTGACGAGGCTCTTGCCACCATCCATGTGGCGCTCGCCATCTACATAGCCGTCAACCGCCTTCTCGCCTTTGCCGCTCCTGAACTGAATCAGGTCCATGAACTTGCCGCTGGCAAGGTCTGCACCCTTTATGTACTTGGTCTTCTTGTCGTCCTTGGCGTTGCGCATGGTACGCAAATCCATGTGGCAGGTACCCCAGCAGCCGTTGATTTCGGCGCCGTCGACGGTGCCGCCGCCGTCGAACATGATGGTGGCCTTGACCTCGTTCTTGGCATCCATTTTCTTTTCGCCGGAAGGCTTCTGGCTTTCCCACTCGACGCGGAAATAGATCTTGGTGCCGTCGTGCGCTATCTGTAGCGAGGCGGGCACGAAGCCGGCCTTGCCCTTGGGCGGATGTGGTTCCAGTACCGACTTGGAACTGCCTACCGGCTTACCCTGAACGATCTTGTCGCCAATTTCGCTGGCGTCGCCCTCGTGGCACTTGGCGCAGAAGCGCTTCTTATTGACGATATCCGGCACCGCGGAGTGGTCGGTGACGTTCATGACCCATTCAAGGCCAGACTGGCCCGGATAGAACAGGGTTACCTTGCGCGGCGTCACTTTGCTCCAATCCGGTGCCGCTATCGCTGCGCCGACTACGAACATTCCTATTGCCGCAACTGCAATCTTCTTCATCAAGCTCATCCTCCAACAGCCGCCCATTGCGAGCGGAACATAAAAATGCCGTAACCGATAGGTTGCGGCTGAATCCTAAAGACCTTCCTTTGCCAACTCTTCGGGACTGAGATTGGTATGTACGGCCTTGTGCGCAATGCCCTTGTGACAGTCGATGCAAGTTTTACCGTCCTCTATCGCGCCTTCGTGTTTGACGACCGAGCGATCCTTCTGCTTCGAGGTGTCCATGGTCTCGAAATGATGGCAGTTGCGGCATTCCTTCGAGTCCGCATCCTTCATCTTTTTCCATACGAGCTTGGCCATGTCGAGGCGGTGTTCCTCAAATTTCTCCGGTGTGTTGATGTAGCCGGTCAGGTGGCCAATCACATCGCGCGCCGCCAGCACTTTCATGGTGAACTTGCGGCCATAGTCGATCGGGTTTTTGCTGGTGGCGACATGGCAGTCGGCACACGCGACTGTGGTGCCGCTACGGTTCGTGTAATGGACGGTCTTCTTGAGTTCCTCGTAAGGAATGGTCATCTCGTGGCATGAAATGCAGAACTCGGTACGGTTCGTCCATTCCATGCCGGTATTGAGACCGCCCCAGATAATGATGCCGCCGAGCGTGCCGACCACGATCATGCGCAACATCGAACATTTGGGCGGATTCAAGAGCTTTCCCCAGAATCCCTGCGGCACGGGGGAGGACGCTGTGTTGCTTGATTGCGGATCTTCTGCCATTTCAAACCCTATAGTGCGACAACTCCGGCGTAAGCCGGCAATCGTATCAAAAATATGGAAATGGCGAATGCGGTATTGGGGCTCGCGGCAATGTCTGCCGCTCTATTAGTATCTCCCCACACAGGAATTGCAAAACGCCCGTGACTTTGCCTCACTCATCTCCTCCTGATGCACTTCTCTATTTTTTTAGCGCTGCTGTTCTTTGCGGATTATTGCAGGCTGTGGCTTAGCGGACAAGCCCAATTATTGTGATTATCCGATCAAGTGGCCTAATTTTTTTTTCGGTGTTTGCTTATATGCCAATATACCTACAGCATCGTAGGCTACAAAATTTCTCCGGTAGTGGGTTTGCCCGGCGGGCTAACCGATCATCAGATTAGGGATGTCTACCCGTATTGACTCCCGCCCAAGCGCTACGGCACAGCATAGAGCAAAGCGTTTTGCCCAGACACCTCCTTCGGCGAAGCGCGCCTCTCCACCATGCTTTGCGACATCCAGGATGACGTCGAGCAGCAGAATCTTTCCGATGGGATTCCGTGGCGCGCAATCAAGGGCCTCGAATTCCTCACGCAGCCAACGGCTGGCTTCCTCGCGCCCTATCCCTTGTACCTCGCTGTCGAGAAGCTTGGTTTCATGTTCGTTGTTCTGTCCAAAAGATACGATGACGATGCAAGGCATGGGATGTCCTCTCGCGCTGGCGATGGGTGTGCGAACCTGTAAAACAGGCAATTTAACACCCGGGGCTGATCGAGTTTGCCGCCCCGGCGACAATTGCAGTTAATGCGCCACTGCGACCGGACTCTCTTCAAAAAAAAGCCTGACTTTGTCACCATCGAGGTTGATGGTAACTTTGCCGCCGTTTGCGAGCCGGCCGAACAACAGTTCGTCGGCGAGGGCTGCGCGTATCGTGTCCTGGATCAGCCGCGCCATGGGGCGAGCACCCATCAATGGATCGAAGCCCTTGCCAGCGAGCCAAAAGCGCAAATCATCGGTAAATATCGCCTCGACCTTCTTCTCGTGCAACTGGCCTTCGAGCTGCATGAGGAACTTATCTACTACACGCAGGATGACTTCCTTATCCAGTGATTTGAACGAAACGATGGCATCGAGACGGTTGCGAAACTCGGGCGAGAACATGCGTTTAATGTCACCCAATTCATCGCCAGGTCCCTTGCTTGAGGTGAATCCGATGGAGGCTTTGTTGAGCGCCTCGGCACCGGCATTCGTGGTCATGATGATGACGATATTGCGGAAGTCGGCTTTACGGCCGTTGTTGTCAGTCAGGGTACCGTGATCCATCACCTGCAACAGGATATTGAAAATATCGGGATGTGCCTTCTCAATCTCGTCGAGCAACAGCACAGCGTGAGGCTTCTTGGTGACGGCCTCCGTGAGAAGCCCGCCCTGATCGAAACCGACGTAGCCTGGCGGTGCTCCAATCAGGCGGCTGACGGCATGGCGCTCCATGTATTCGGACATATCGAAGCGGATCAGTTCGATACCCATGCAGTAGGCAAGCTGACGCGCCACTTCTGTTTTGCCAACGCCGGTAGGGCCGGAAAACAGGAAACTGCCGATGGGGCGCAGCGGACTGCCCAAGCCCGAGCGCGACATCTTGATGGCCTTGGCCAGGGCGTCGATCGCCGCGTCCTGCCCGAAAACCACACTTCTGAGATCGCGCTCCAGATTCTTGAGCGCGGAACGGTCATCGGCCGAAACATGCTGGGGCGGAATGCGTGCGATCTTCGCGACGATCTCCTCGATTTCCTGCTTGCCGATCACCTTCTTCTGTTTCGACTTGGGCAGGATACGCTGGGCGGCGCCGGCTTCGTCGATTACGTCGATGGCCTTGTCAGGAAGATGGCGGTCAGTGATGTACTTGGCGGAAAGCTCGGCGGCATTGCTGATCGCAGCGGTCGAATATTTGACGCCGTGGTGTTCCTCGAAGCGGGACTTAAGTCCGCGCAGAATGGATACCGTTTCGTCGACAGTCGGCTCATTGACGTCGATTTTCTGAAAACGGCGCGAAAGGGCATGGTCCTTCTCGAAAACGCCGCGAAACTCGTTGTAGGTTGTGGCGCCGATGCACTTCAGTGCGCCTGATGACAGCGCCGGCTTCAGAAGGTTCGACGCGTCCAACGTGCCGCCGGAGGCGGCACCGGCACCGATCAGTGTGTGGATTTCATCGATGAAGAGTATGGCATTCGGGTTGTCGGCAAGCTGTTTGAGCACCGCCTTCAGGCGTTGTTCGAAGTCGCCGCGGTACTTCGTGCCTGCCAGCAGTGACCCCATGTCCAAGGCATATATGGTTGCGTTGGCAAGAATCTCCGGCACCCGGCTCTCGATGATGTGCCGCGCCAGACCCTCGGCGATAGCGGTTTTGCCGACACCGGCTTCACCAACCAAAAGCGGGTTGTTCTTTCTTCGTCGGCACAGGGTTTGGACGACACGTTCCAATTCCTTGTCGCGGCCGATCAATGGATCAATTTTCCCGGTGAGCGCAAGCTGGTTTAGATTCTGCGTGAAATTTTCCAACGCACTCGCTTGAACTGCTGGATCGCTCTCCTGCTCGACGGGTTCCTCAACCTTGCCGGCTGGCTGCGCCGTCTTAGTAATGCCGTGGGAAATGTAGTTCACTACGTCGAGGCGCGAAATACTCTGCTTGTGCAGGTAATAGACGGCGTGCGAATCCTTCTCGCCGAAAATGGCGACAAGCACGTTGGCGCCTGTAACCTCCTTCTTGCCGGAAGATTGCACATGCAGAATGGCGCGTTGAATCACGCGCTGGAATCCCAGCGTCGGCTGCGTGTCGATGTCTTCGCTGCCGGCCACAGTCGGCGTGTGCTGGGTGATGAAGGCAACCAGTTCGTTGCGCAGCATGTCGATGTTGGTGGCGCAAGCTCGTAGTACCTCTGCCGCCGAAGGATTATCCAGCAGCGCCAGCAACAGATGCTCGACGGTGATGAATTCGTGACGCTTCTGGCGCGCCTCGACGAAGGCCATGTGCAAACTGACTTCCAATTCCTGAGCGATCATGCTTAGCTCTCCTCCATCACGCACGCCAGCGGATGCTGGTGGCGTTGCGCAAACGCGCTAACCTGCTCGACCTTTGTCGCGGCCACATCGCGCGGATAGACGCCGCAAATACCTTTGCCCGCGCGATGCACCTGTAGCATAACGACTGTCGCCTGTTCGCGGCTCATGCCGAAAAACCTCTGCAACACTACCACCACAAAATCCATCGGCGTGTAATCGTCGTTTAGTAAAACCACTCGAAACAGCGGAGGCGGTTTTTCCCGGCATGTCTCGGGCGCCAGTGCAGTTCCGCCGTCACGTTGCTTCCTTGTAGCCATGAAATGATTCTAATGCGAATTGTTCTGCAAGCAACTGTGCCGGCAATAGGGGAATAGCGCATGGTTGGGGGCGCATTTCCACCAACGGCGCGAATGGATATATGAGTGGCCCGTCTTCAATGCTGTCCTGCAGCATTGAAAAACGCCCGCTTACGCCTCGTCGCTCTCTACTCCAAGCTATCCAGCACCGCTACCGCTTCCCTAAGTCTGTCCGGCGCCAGGTGCGCGTAGCGTTCGGTTTGCTCAATCGAGCTATGACCAAGCAAGTCCCGAATTTCCGTTAGCGGAATTCCCCGGCCAACCAGCCAGCTTGCGAATGTATGTCGCAAGTCATGCACCCGAAAATCCTCGATGCCAGCTTCCCGGATCGCCCGGCGGAAGCCGTAATAGAGATTTTTTACACGCCGGCCATCACGATAGCAAAACACCCATGGGGATGGCAGCGCCAATCCTTCCCGAAACTGCTGCCGACTTGCCAGGGCGTCGAGCGCGTGCCGATTAAGTGGAATCACCCGACGCCTACCAGTTTTCGAGAGGTGGGACTCAACGGTAAATCGCTTGGCCGTTAGGTCGACCGACTGCCAGGTCAAGGTTAGCATTTCGCTTTTACGGCATCCCGTATGCAACGCCAAGCGGATGAAGTCAGCAAGGAATTCAGGCCCAAGCGCTGCCGTGGAATATAACTGTTGCGCTTCGTCCGATTGTAAATAACGAAGCCGACCTTCCGGCTCAGGCTGCTTGAAATCACGACCGGGGAACGGCACTTCCCACCCCCAATAGCGGCCGGCGTATTTGTACGCGGCCGACAGCACAAAAAGCTCACGGTTGATAGTGCGATTGCAGACGCCGGATTGCCTGCGTTTGACAACATAGTCGCCGACATCACGCCTTGCAATACCAGCAACGCTACGATTGCCAAAGAATCCGACAAGCTGACGAACCGCAGCAGCACAGCGAACGTGGTCGCGCAGTTGTCCGCGCATGGCCGCAACATAGGCATCAGCAAAAGATTGAAAGGGCGCGGTCGGTTCCATACAAGCAGCATATCGTACCAGCGCCATTCAGTTTGAAAGCGGCAAATAGACGGAAGTTCAACGGCATTTCCAGCGACCTCCGGTCGAACGAAGCAAGGCATCACGCCAGCCGGCGCGGATTTCGCGGCATAAATAGCGCTCGCGCGCCCAGGTGCTACGCACCGAAGGCATTTATTCCACGACCGCGAAACCCCGTCTGTCATGCCACCTTGCTACCCAGTGCGACCACCCGCGGCCGGCCGGCATGTCGTTTCCCTGTACGGGAAAATCGGCATAACCCCGCCGATCAAGCGACAGCATGCCACCGGACACGCACTGGAAACCCCGGCCCGCTCTCGCGATGCCGGCCAGTGCTGCGCCTTCGTTTCGTTCGACAGCGTAGCTGTCTTTGGGAAGTAAGCGCCCTTCACTTTTGCTAAGGGTTGCAGACGCTGACCGGAGGAACCAAGCCATGAGCAACAAACACCGAATTACCAAGGTCTATTCCGCGAAGGACGACGCCGGCAAACGTTGCGTAAAGATTCAAATCGACGACGAACGCCGATTCATCATCGACCCGAAGTTATACGCATACGTTCTACCGCGCGTCGGCGATACCTATTGGGATCAAGGCTTGCATCAGCAAGTCGACAAATAGATCCAAATCGTTACACGTAACGATTGAATTGCGAGGCATTTATGGCACGAGAACGACTACACGCGAGCAACGCCGAAAAGGTGCGCGCCTACCGCGAAAAACATAACCTGCGAACCTTGACCGTTGAGCTGCCGGCCGACGTGCTAGAAGGCCTGCAGGCTTACATGAAGTTCAAGAATCTTACGAAAAACGCGGTCATTGCGAAGCTGATCACCGATCAACTTTTGAGGAAGCGGTAGGTTGCAAAGGCCATCGGCATCCATTAACCTTGTCGCACTGGAGAAACAACATGACCACAACTATCACCTTCGACACGCTGAAATTCGTAGAGAAGCTGGAAAAGGCCGGAATACCACGCGAGCAAGCCAAGGCAGAAGCCGAAGCATTGTCGGACGTGCTGCAAGCCAGCGCGGCCGATCTGGCCACCAAGCACGATCTGGAAACCTTGGAACACCGCATCGGTGAAAAGATCGAAGCGGCCAACAGCAACATCATAAAATGGCTTGCGGGATTGATGATCGCCCAGGGCGCCGCAATCGCTGCACTTGTCAAAATGGTTAGCTGAAATCTTCACGATCAGCAAACAAAAGGCCGGGAATTCCCGGCCTTTTTGTTATAAGCACCACTTATCGAAAACTGCCGATTTTTTGCCATCGACGAGCCGATCCGCACCGGCGCCGGCCGAAATTTCCCTTTTTCGATCAAATCGGCTTATCTAAATCCCGCGTCACTTCCAGGAGCAACAGGAGAGGCAGCGCCAGGATGCGGCCCTCCCCGCTGGCGCGGGGCCCCTCCGCATCAGGCGCTAAATGCGCTGGAGTTCCAGGAAGACGAGAACTTCTGTCGTTTCTCGCGTCCCTGACGTTGCGCGAAGGAACGCGGGCAACCAGGACAGACCCGAGCTGGCGTCCTGGTTCTTTTCTTCGTTGAGCCCACCCAGCACAAGCACTTCGTTGGCGGCCATGCTGACCGACGTTTGAAGCTGGCGCGTAATCAGCGTCGGACTGGCGTTGACGCCGGTGGTGGTCTGCTGGAATTGGCTTATCTGCTGATCTATCCGCAACTGCGCGACGTCGCCGCGAACGTCCGGCCGCAGGTCAAGAATCACACCGGACGGCCTATATTCGACGCTTTGCACGGCGTTCCCGTTGCGATCAAGCGAGCTTGAGGAAATGACCGGCGTTTGAGTGCCGACCGTGAGCTTTGCGGATGCGCCCGACGTCACCCTCAACTGTGGCTGCGAAACGACGTGAAACCGGGAATCGGTCGAGAGCGCATCGAATACCGCCGAAAGACTGGAATTCTGAAATATCGCCGACCAATCGCCGGCCGTACCACGACCGGCATTGACCTGGAGCTTGCCGCCCAGGATAGAAAACGCCAACGACAGCGCGCTGTGTTCGCCATGGCTCTTGGCAACCTCATAAACGACCGCTTTTACCAGCACTTCAGGTGCGCGGCTGTCGAGCTGGGCAAGGACACTACGCAAGCGCTCGACATCGGCCACGAGGCCGCGAAAACTTAAGATATCTACAAACTCCCGATCGGCGACGGCGTGAAAGCCTTGTGCTGCAGGGCTTCCCGCGTTTGCCGGCAAGTTTTGACCAGGTGCAGCGCCGGCGGCGGTGACGCCAGCCGACACGCCGCCCATCGACTGCACACGAAGCGCACCTTGCTTGAACAATGCGCCGGCAACTTCCGACAAGTAGCTCGCCGACCGGAAACGCGGGCGATAGACAAAATCCTGTTCTGCTGTCGGCCGCTCAATCCAGACCACGGGGCCGCGCCTGACCTCGAAGCCTTCCGCTTCGACCAGCCGAAATACTATTTCGGCGGCAACCGAGGCGTCGACCTTCGATAGATGCACGCTGACACGCTTGGTGCATTCCTCGAAAGACGGGGTGAACGCGTAACTGCTTTTGCCGACCTCTTCAACGACCAGGCGCGTCAGCGCCGGTAACGATACGGACTCGAAGTCGAGAGAGACAGGCGCCGCATTGGCCAACAGCGGAAGCAGCAGGACGAACAATCGAAAAATCATGTTGATTTACCCGAAGAGACACCGCCACCGGGAACCGGCGAGACGGACGGCGAGTCGCAAATGACCGAGCGCGGCTGACCGTTCCACGTGAGAACCGCCGAACAGGCGCCGGTCATTTTGACGACATAGCCGGCGCCCTCGAGGTCGCCTGACCGGATGAACCGCAAGTGCTGACCGTTCTGGGAAATCGAGAAAATGCCGCGCCGACCTGTGCCGGACGAGATCTCGCCGACGAGATGCAGGCCGCGCGACCCGAACGGTTCCGGTTCTGCCGGCTTGGCAGGCCCGGTATTGACCTGAAACGATCCGGGCGCCACTGGCGCCGCCTGGACAGTAGTGGACGCCACCGCGCCGCCCTGGCCGTTGATGATCGCCGTACCTTGCGACAACGGGCTTTTTGCTTTGCCGCTCGACACCATGGCGACGACAAAGACAAGGCACACCGCCGCACCGATGAAAGGCCAGCGCCGCCAGATCGGCACGATGTCGTTCGCGTTGACCTCGTCAAGGGCGCGGCCGTGAGTGTGCGAGCGGTAAAGCTTCTGATATTTCGCCTTGTACTCACGAATTGACGTGTTCGTGACGTCGCCCTTGATGCCGTCCTGAACCTTGCGAATGTATTTCGACATCGACCCGAAGGCCACGGCCTTACGCACGCGATAGACGACCTGCACCAGATCGACAATCGACTTGCTGACTTTGGCATGACTTTGCGAGATGAGCAAAACGTCGACGTTGTAATGGCGATGCATCGAAAACCATTCTTCGACGGCAATCTCCGTGCCTCGCACCGGCATCGGCATATGACATTCATCTACGACATACAAGACGCCGACACCGGTTTTGGGATGCCGCCACTCGTCGGCGAAGTCTTCCACGTGCGAAAACGCGCGATTGACCCAGGGTTTTTCTGTGAGGCCCACCGGCCTACCGAACACCATGCGCGCCGGCACCATGTCCGGCTCTGCCGGCTTTACCGCAAGCGTTACGTCGCGAATCTCTATCAGGTCGGGATAATCCGGGTCAAGCTGCCCGAAGGCTTCCACGTCAAGCGGCAGATTAGTTACAACCTTGCGGCCAGCCTTAAGCGCGGGCAGAACGTGAAACGCGACCGCTTCGTAGCTCTTACCGCCACCAGGGGCGCCGAGCAGGAGATTAATCACGACCCAAGCCGGACGAACGGAATAAGTTGCATTGCAAAGCGGATCGTCAGCGCGGCAGTAATGATGCCGAAGGCCGTCCCGAAGCCACACGCGGCCATGATGATCCCGACCCCTTCCGGGATCGATGCGAACCATGACAATTGGTTCGTTATGCCGGACACGTCAAGCACGCCGACCGCGGCGACCGCGATGCTTAGCACTTGCTCAAAGAGCCAGCAGAGAACGTCCGTCAGCATGTCCCACAGTGCGGTGAACACGGCGACGACGGCCGCCCAGAGCCACGCCATCAATGAGTTTATCGGCGAGACGAAATCCATGTCAGCCCCCGAAGATCAAGCGCCGTGCGAGGAATAGCGCGGTGATATTGACCACCACGGAAATGAACGTCCAGAGGTAGCAGGGCGGCGAGATGTCGCCACCGGTTGGAATGCCGAGCAGATGTCCCGACGGCAACGAAAACGACGGGCAGCCGCCGACAGAGCCAATGGACGGCGACATCCGCGACAGTAAGCCGCCAACCGACGTTTCTTGAAGTGCTGCGCGTTGCGCCGACCAGACGCCGGCGAATTTGCCGGGGTAACGAGAGGTGTAGAGGCCGCTTACCGATGGGCCCGAGGCCGCACCGGCCCCCGTGCCCGACGTAGGAGTTCCGCCCGTACTTCCTGATGTGTCGCCTGATGTACCGCCGGAAGTGCCCCCGGAAGTGCCCCCGGACGTATCACCCGTACCACCGGACGTACCACCGGACGTGCCCCCGGAAGTGCCCCCTGAATCGGGCGCGCCGGTTGCAGCGCAATTGCCGCCCCCCGTGTCAGCGGAGCCGCTTGGACACACGCAGACGCCAGAAGAACCATCACCACCATTACACGTAACAGAATCCGAGACACATGTACCTCCGCTATTGTGAAAACCAGCCGAACAAACACACGTTCCAGTTCCGCCATTACCGCCGATGCACTGCACCCAATACGGCACAGGCGGCGATAAAGCGGGCACCTGCGACGTGCCCGTGCCGGGCGGCGTTTGCTCGCCCATAAATATCCAATCAAGCGTGCACGAACCCGCCGAGCAGCTCCCGCTTTCGGGATTTCCGACGTACTTCCAACCGCCTGAATTTATGCAATACGCCGAGCCACAGCTAAACGTTTCAGGAGACGAGGCAAGACAGGCAGCCGGCGTCGAACTATCGGTGCAACTGATAGGCGCTGACCCCTCATGATTGTCCGGTGGCCGCGGCGTATCCGGCGCACACACTCCCACCGAAACGGAAGACTGCCCAGGCGCGCAATCCGGCGGCGGTTGGCAAACGCCGGAATTATTGACTTGCCCGGGTGGACAGCCGCACGTGTTGGTCTGACGGCTTACGGTGCCGCCTTCGCAAGCGGGCGGAGTTTGGCAACCGGACGAGCCCCAGGCTTGAACGTCAGAACCGGAACAACTCGTCGCAGTGTATCGCCAACAAGTAACACCCCCGCAACCGCACCGCGCATCAGTGCCGAACTCATTCGACAATCCGACTTCGGCACACGTCTGGCCAAACCCATAATGAGTGGAATAATTATTTTGGTAATAGTAAATCGGCCCACCGGCCCAGGACAACGACGCGGACACAAAGAGCGTCAGCGCCGCCAGCCCTCGAAGCAATGCCGCGCGGGTCATATCCGCGACACCATGAGAAAACAGATAAGCGCGCTCATGGCCCCCATGACGCCCACAAGGACATGCACAAGCACCAGGAGCGCGCCCGCGACCATCTTAGGCCGCCTTGACGCCGCGCTTGCCCAGGGAGATGCCCTTGAACGCCATCGCGATACCGATGATGGCGACGCCGGCGGTGCCCACCCAGGTGGCGACGGTCGAGAAATCCACTGCAGCCAAGATACCAACCATTTTTGTACCCCTTCACAAATACACCGGATCGGCCGGCGCCGTTTCAGGGAATAGTCCCTAAAGCAGTTTCAGCGCCTTGAGCGCCATGGCAATCGGGAAGGCCAGTACGAAGCCAATCCCGACTGCGGAAAATCCGAATGCGTAATCTGCGGCGAGCGCTTCCGACGTGATGCCGAGGGCGGCGAAGTCGGTCGGCGTGATAATGACGGATTGATACTCTGCCCACGTGAGAAGCACACCATCGGCGCAGTTGGTCGTTGCGGCGTCTGGGACGAGAACGACGACGCCAGAGACGGTGGCTTGTGTGACGCACAGGGACATCACGCGTCCCCCTCGTCATCGTCGGCGCAATCGGCACAATGAAATTCACCATCGGGCGTGATCAAGCCGCCGGGCTCGTTGTCGGAATTCACGATAGCGCCGCAGTCGTCGCACACGTGGAGGTTATCGTCGGTGTCGTCGTATACGTATGGCATTCTGCGACCCTCTTATCGATATCGAAACAATTGACAACGCCGCAGGATGTCCGAACGATCCAGACCGACCTGGCACCCGCCAAGGCGGGCACACAGGCGGCAGGAGCGCAATGCAATGAGCATGTCAGGACTCAACAACTTCGAGGTTGTTCTGCGCGGTTTGAATCTTGGTAATGACACCATCGGAATCCGGCTTTGAGTCGTAGGTGCGCGGGTAGCCATTCAGACGAACGGTGCCGCGCCAGTCGTCCCCAACGTTACCCAGGGCATCGTGGCTACGAAGTTCCACGGTTGCCGGATGCGAGAACGCATCCGCTGCCGGAAGCTTGAGTACGGTCAGCCAGAAGCTGCCGTCGTTCGTCTTGATCTTGCGGCGGGCCGAGATGCGGCCGGAAAGCGTCGAATGCCCGAAAGGCATCGGGAAGGTTTTGCCCTCAACGGGCAGGGTTGCAGGTTGTGCCATGTCAATTCCTCTCTAGGTTATGCAGCTCTACGATTCGCCCAATCGACCGGGCAATGGTTGAACACCGAGTCATTACTGATCGGTGCATTACAAAGCCGCGCATCGCTACGCAGCGGGATAAAGTCATGAGGTAGGGCGGTTTGATTCGGAATGATGTAGATGTCGCTGGCGAGCCAACTAATACCGACGTCCACGAGCTTGCGGCGGTTCGAGTAATACTGACTCTGCGAGTAATCGGTCATGCAGACTTCTTCGCCACGCGCGGCGAGCTGCAACCAGAACGAGAAAAGAGCATTGGCACTACGTTTGCCATAGCAATTGTTGAGACGCGCTTTAACCGAGTCATGCGTGCGAACAGTATCCATTTCAGATTTCCCTTCTTTCAGGAGCTTGTACACTTCGGCGTCATGTACATTTTTCAGGTAGTCGTCAGTGATGTCTGACACAGTGGGGAATCGACCCCCAAAATCGTAAGTAAGCTTGTCGGCGTGAATTTCGACTTCGACACGAATACGATTCATGGCGAGGCGGATCAGTGCTTTCAGTTTCTTTTCTACCCAGACAGAGGCCTCAGGTCGAATAACAAACGAGTCGCCATGCTTCGCATGTGAAACGCGGACACGGAATCGCGACCCGTCGCGATGCGTGTAGGCCGTGAGCGCGCGGCGCATGCGGCTGATGTCGTGTTCCTTGAACTCCGGGCCTTTGTGGTAGAGCTTCAACGTGGTGAAGCTGCCCGGGAAATAGACGGCATTGACGCCATACTTGGCAGACTTGGCCGACCGGCGCGGAAATTTGCAATGGCTGATGCCGCGAAAGAATTCGGCTATAGCGGCAGGCGTAAGGCGAAAGACTTCGGCCCAGTCGACACGATGAACTGTCCATTTCGCTGCCGATGGCAGCATGTCCTGATCCGCGCCAAGTAGATCACCAAGCAGGTCGACAAATACGCCGCATCGTGTTTGAAAGTCCTCAGGCGATCCGTAGACGTTTTGGCCGTAGAAAAATTTGTGCAGGCTGGCTTCGACTTCGATTCTCGGTGCGCACGGGCAGAGCTCCGGCACGCCACGCGGCGACGGCATCCATTCCTCACGGCAGACTTTGAACATGACGCGAGAGTCCCAGGAGCCGTCAAGGTCGCCAGTCGTGATTTCATAAAGGACTTCGCCGCTTGAAAGTTCGATGCCCTGGCGCAAAATGCACTGCTTTTCCAGAAACTGGGCAGTACCTTCGTCAATGTTCGGCGACCGAAGTTTGATGGTGTCGATTCCCATGGCGATTTATGCCCCCGACTCCGCTAGACCGGAGCTATCTGCGGTGCTACACCGCCGCAGATAGAAAAACCGCTCCGATGATTCGGCCTCAAATTTTTCCGAAACTTGGGCGGCGCTACGCGCCAAAATCTTTTCAGCAGGGAACATGTCGCGCTGCTTTTCCTCGAACTTTGAACGGTTCGACGGACGGCCCGGCTTGCGCTTGGGCATTTTCTTTTGACCGTAAATGCCGAGAAGAGGGTGGTCGTACATCAGTTGCGCCTCGCGCCTGGTGCAATCGACGGCCAGTAGGTGCCGGAAATCTGCCGAAGTTCTGAAACTGATACGCCTTCGCATTGCGCGCTGACGACGTAGATGCCCAGGCAGGAAAGGGCGGTATCGCGATCTGACGAGCTGGTCGCATGGCGCAGTCGATTAACCGCTTCTTCGAGCTGGCGCCGGAGTTCGGCGCGTTGCGAGAGCGTCGTCATGGTCTGCACTCCAGGAGTTCACGGAAATATTCCGGGCGTGCCTTCGGCACCGGGCTTTCTACAGGTGTCGCTAATCGCTCATCCCTTCGGGAGCCTTCGGCCCTTCCGAATCCCTCGCCCCTCCGGCTTCCAGCCTGCGCCCTTCGGTTGCGGGTATGGCGATAGAATGGCCGATTGTCATAAATGGAGATGGCGACATGACGAACGAAATCCAAATCCGGCCAAAATATCGAGATAAGTTCCAATTGATGAACAAATCCGAACTTGACCTCTTCAATCAACTGCGAGCGGCCGCCCCGAATATGCTGGTCTTTAGCCAAGTCAGCATGTCCCAAGTTTTCCACCTCAACCGCTTCAATAAAGACGACTTCCGAAAGCTCGGCGAGATCGGCCAAAAAAGTATTGATTTCTTGATATGTCGACCAGATAGCAGCATTGTGTTGGCCGTCGAGTCCAATGGGCCGCATCACGACACCGCGAAGCAAAAAGCCGGTGACGAAAGGAAACGCACTGCACTTGAACAGGCCGGCATTCCCTTGATCGTGTTCAAACCCGGAGAAGTACCCGACCTCAAGGAATTGCGGCGCATTCTTGCCACCGATATTGTGGAAAGGAAAAGGTACGAGACAGAACGGGACAAACGATATCAACGCAGCTCCCCTTGACTGACTCGGCCCAACGGGGCAGAGTGGCGGCATTAGCAAAACCGCTATTAGCAAATCGGCTAATACGCTACCATGAGCAAAAATGCTAAGTCAAGAGGAAATTGAAATGAATTTATCCGACTACATAAAACACGGAGAACAGCAGCGCTCGACCGGTAAGGCGCTCGCTGAATATCTTGGAATCATGCCCCCCGACCTAAGTGCTGCGAAGAATGGCCGTAGAGGACTACCCGCTTTCGCATGCGTCAAACTCGCACAGCTGATCGGCGAAGACGAACGCCGCGTGATCGCAGCATCGGAGCTCGTCACGGAAAAGAACCCGGAGAGGCGGGCCGTGTGGCTCCCTTTTGTTCAAGAGATTGCAGCACGTGCTCCGAAACGTGCGATGGCCGCGACAAAAGCCACTGCGCGCAAAGTGGCTAAATGCTGTCCTGCAGCATTGAAACAGGTTGACGCGACAAGCCGGAATGGGTAAAAGGCAGGCGTGTTTGTTTCAAGACTCGCCGCAGTGTCCATTGAGTATGTCGAGTGGCCCGCTGTTTCTCGGTCTTCTGAATACCGCTTGGCCTCTTTCGCTGTCGAGAACTTGCTACACAAACATTTCCCGGCGGGCGCCCCTTGGCTTGGCGTTGGTGCGACACCGGTTCGTGTCATGTTTTAGGAAAGAGTCTATATGGCAACGGGTACTGTGAAGTGGTTCAACGACTCCAAGGGGTTCGGCTTTATTACGCCGGATGACGGCAGCGAGGATTTGTTCGCGCATTTTTCGGCGATCAATATGCCTGGCTTCAAGACCCTGAAGGAAGGCGAGAAGGTTTCGTTCGACGTGACGCAAGGCCCCAAGGGCAAGCAGGCGTCGAACATCCAGAAGGCCTGACGGCAAATTCTTCGCAGGTTTCTGCAACCCGCCGTGTGGCATAGCCCCGGCGGGTTTTTGTTTTCGCAATACGCGGGATGGTTTGCGGCAGTCCCGATGGGTAGGTGAGTCTGTGGCCCGAGTCATACTGTTTAACAAGCCTTACGGCGTGCTGACGCAATTCACGTCTACGCAAGGGCGGCGGACGCTTGCTGACTACATCCCAGTGCCGGGCGTCTATGCGGCCGGGCGCCTCGATGCCGACAGCGAGGGGCTGGTTGCGCTTACCGACGATGGGGCCATTCAGGCTCGAATCAGCCATCCGCGCCACAAACTGGAAAAGGTCTATTGGGCGCAGGTCGAGGGCGTTCCGGACGAGGAGGCGCTGGCATCTCTTCAGCGCGGGGTCGATCTCGGCGATTTTCAAACTCGTCCTTGCCGTGCCCGCATTATTCCGCCGCCAGAGAATCTTTGGCCGCGCGATCCACCGATCCGCTATCGCAAAGCTATTCCAGCGACCTGGGTGGAAATCGTCTTGTCGGAGGGAAAGAACCGTCAAGTCAGACGGATGACTGCAAAAGTGGGGCACCCCACCTTGCGCTTGATCCGATGGGCTATCGGCGAGTGGACGCTGGACAGCCTGATGCCGGGTGCATGGCGATTCCTGTCGAATAAAGAAATGGCGGGGGTTTTGCCGTCTGACTCGACTGCAGGCCGTGTCAACTCGGTTGGCAAGCGGCGCGTTATTCGCGCTGACGTCGCAATTTGCGGGCCGTCACCGAAATCATCCAACTAGCTAGAGGAAAGGTAATCCTAAATGAATAAGCTGATCGCCACACTGATTGCCGGCATGTTTGCCGCTTCCATGGCCATTGCCGCCGACGCACCGAAGGCTGCTCCCGCTGCGCCGGCCGCCGCTCCTGCCCCGGCCGCTGCGCCCGCTGCCGCCGCTGAAGCGCCCAAGGCCACCAAGAAGGCGAAGAAGGGCAAGAAGGCGAAGAAGGCAAAGAAGGCTGCCGCTGAAGCCAAGTAATTCCAACGGCAAGCACCAAGAAAGGGCGGCTTATCCCGCCTTTTTTATTTTTGGATGGGCAACAAGAGTCTTGAGTAGTCTTCCTTACGGTGCCGCTGTTTGCTCGTGGTGCCGAGGTGGGTGTCAGGCTTTCGCGATGCGCTGGGCGATGTGAGCCAAAGCTTCCTCGACCTGATCGACGAGTATCAAGCACAAATCTCCTTCTTCGATGTGGTCGAGGGCGGTGTCGATGGCGAGAAATTCGCCACGGACCTCTTGAATCGAGTGCGCACGTTTGGCGTGTTCCAAGCCTTGTCGCAGCAGGGCTAGAACCTCGCCGTCGGTACGGCCGCGCTGGCACTGATCCTGATAAAGAACGACCTCGTCGAAGGCATCTCCCAATATCTCGGTTTGCTGACGCAGGTCGACATCGCGGCGGTCGCCGGCGCCGCTGATAACCACGATACGGCGCTTTGCCGGCATGTTTTCGATGGCGCTCACAAGCGCCAGGATCGCGTCGGGATTATGGCCATAATCCGCGATCAGGGTTGCGCCGCGGTAATTGAACAGGTTGAATCGACCGGGGGCCGTTTCGGCGTCGTTGACGAAAGTCGCGAGTCCTTTGCGAATGGTTTCCCATCCGAGATCGAGCGCCCAGGCGGTCGCGACGGCGGCCATTGCATTTTCGACCTGGAAACCGATAGCGCCATTGCGCGTAATCGGAATCTCGGCCAAGGGGATGTGGTATTCCAGACTGCCTTCGACCGCAACGATGAAGCCGCCATCGACGAATACCACCCGCTTGCCCTGTGCGCGGTGGGTCGCCAAGACGTGGTGGTGACCGTCGTTGGCAAAAAAGGTGACTGACCCTGGGCAGGCATCTGCCATGCGGGCGACGATGGGGTCTGCGGCGTTAAGGACGGCGACGCCGTTCTCGGCGACGTTTTCGACGATGACGCGCTTCACGACGGCGAGATCCTCGACAGTGCTGATGTAGCTAAGACCGAGGTGATCTCCCATACCGATGTTGGTAACGACCGCGACGTTGCAACGGTCGAACGCCAAACCCTCGCGCAATATGCCGCCGCGCGCGGTCTCGAACACGGCGGCGTCGACGTCGGGGTGGAGCAGTATGTTGCGTGCGCTCTTCGGCCCGCTACAGTCGCCCGTATCGATACGGCGACGTTCGACATAAACGCCGTCGGAATTGGTCATGCCGACGCGCTTTCCGGCAGTGCCTAGCAGATGGGCGGTCAGGCGCACGGTCGTCGTTTTTCCGTTGGTGCCGGCGACCGCGACGACAGGAATACGGGCGTTATCGCCGGGACCGAACATCATGGCGGCGACGGCTTTGCCGACCGCGCGTCCCTTGCCGTAGGAGGGGCTCAGGTGCATGCGCAGACCGGGGGCTGCGTTGACCTCGACGATACCGCCGCCCTGATCCTGGAGCGATTTCAGAACGCTGTCGCAGACGACATCGATGCCGCAGATATCGAGTCCGACCATCTGTGCGGCAGCGACGGCGCAAGCGGCCATTTCCGGGTGTACGTCGTCGGTCACGTCGGTGGCGGTGCCGCCCGTGCTCAGGTTGGCGTTGTTGCGCAGGATTACCCGCTGGCCTTTGCTCGGTACCGAGTCGGCCGAATACCCTTCCGTCGCCAGCCGCGCCAATGCGATATCGTCGAAGCGGATTTTTGTCAGCGATGTGGCGTGTCCGTCGCTGCGCCGCGGGTCGCTGTTTACCTGATCCACGAGTTCGCGCACGGAATGCGAGCCGTCCCCGATTACGAGTGGCGGGTCGCGCCGAGCCGCGGCGACGACATGATTGCCGACGACCAGCAGTCGGAAGTCGTGGCCGGACAGGTAGCGTTCGACAATTACGTTGGAACTGATCTCCGCGGCGACGGCGTAAGCCGCCATCACCTGATCCCGAGTTGCGATATTGACGGCAACCCCCTTGCCCTGATTTCCGTCTTGAGGCTTTACTACCACCGGCCCGCCGATTTCGCCAGCGGCGGCCCAGGCATCTTCCGCATCTTTTACCGGACGGCCGCGCGGTACCGGAACCCCAGCCGCATCGAGCAGCTTCTTCGTCAGTTCCTTGTCTTGAGCAATGGATTCGCCGATGGCGCTGCTGCGATCGGTCTCGGCGGCCTGAATGCGGCGCTGACGACTGCCCCACCCGAATTGCACCAGGCTGCCGGAGGTCAAGCGGCGGTAGGGAACGCCGCGGGCGACGGCCGCCTGGACGATGGAGCCGGTGCTGGGGCCGAGTCGCTCGTCTTCGTCCAGTTCGCGCAAACGGGCGAGTGCCGCGTCGAGGTCGAAGGGCGCGTCGTCGACGGACGCCCGGCATAAAGCTTCAGCCAGCTCGAAAGCCAGTTTGCCGACGGCCTCCTCGCTGTATTCGACCACGACCTGATAGATGCCGGGTTCGAGCGTCGCGGTGGTGCGGCTGAAAGTGGCGGGGCATCCGGCTTGCGCCTGGAGGCTGAGTGCGGCGAATTCCAGCGCATGGGCCATGGAAATGGCTTCCTCATGACTGGTGGGCTGAAGGAAGCCGATCTCGGGAAAGCGCGCCCGCAGCCTGGGCTCGAAGCCCTCGATATCGTTGATGGAGCGCTCCTGTTCGGTGCAGGAAACGATGGCCTCAATGGAGGTGTGGCGGCTCCAGAGATTGGGGCCGCGTAGCGCCCGGATGCGTGAGACTTCCATGAAGAATATTCCTTGGTTTTCGGCTGGCCTCGCGGCGGCGAATTAGCTGGTCTGTGCCCTGTATCGCCGTTGCTGCGTAGAAACCGACGACGCCGTCTGACCGGCGTCGAAGGTTTCTATGCCGGTACGAATCATATCCACTGAGATTCCGAGTGCCCAGGCAGCGCCGATGGCGGCCAGGATGTACTCTGTTTCGGCTGCCTTGGGCGCCGCGCCGGCAACAGATAGGGTCGACAAACGGGTGAGCGCAAGTTCGTCCCGGCCGGTCGCCAGAATTATCTGGTCGTCTCTGACGCATACCGCCCGTCCGTCTTGCGCGCGATGCGCGACGATTGCCGGTAAGTCAGGGTCGATGGCGAAGAAAATCACTTCGCCATCGCACAGCGGCGCCATCTTGGCGACGAGGGGATCGCGGGCATTAAGCACGGCAACACCGTCGGGAAGCACGACGTCGACCTGGGTGCGCAATACGCCAAATATCTGGTCCAGGTCGAGAATGTCGAATTTGTCGAGACCCTCGGCATGGTCGATGCCGGTGACCACGCCGACTTGGCATTTGTCGTAGGCCAGGCCTTCGGCAAGGATCATGCGGCAGCCGTTCTCGAACACGGCCACCTCCACCGCGCGATTCAAAAGTACGCGGTGAGCCGCTTGCCATGTGGCGCAGTCGGATTTTTCAACGTGACGCCCATCGAAATACAGACCATTGCTGCAAGCGGTTCCGACATGTTTGCCGCCAAGTTGGAGCAGCCAACCGACGATGCGGGACACAAGGTCCGTACCACTCGTGCCGGCAACGCCGACAACGGGAATCCGGCCGCTCTCGCCTTCTGGAAACAGGCTATCGACGATGGCTTGGCCTACGGGACGGGGCTTCCCGGCGGCCGGCTTAAGATGCATCAGCAGGCTCGGTCCGGCATTGACTTCGACGATTGCACCGTTCTGGGCATCGAGCGGCAGAGAAATATCCTCGGCGACCATGTCGACGCCCGCAATGTCGAGGCCGACAACGCGGGCAGCGAGGGCCGCAGCGGCGGCCGCGCTCGGGTGCACATCGTCCGTCACATCGATGGACATGTTGCCCGTGCGCTGGATCAATACCCGCCGACCTGCGGCCGGCACCGAGTCGGCGCCGAAACCCTGACGCTCGATTTCGAGTCGGGCCGAAGGCTCCCGCTCCAGAAGGATAGGCGTGAGCGGAAACTCCTCTTCTTCGCCCCGGCGCGGATCGGTGTTGATCTGGCTGTCGATCAGTTCGACGATGGTCGAGTGGCCGTTGCCCTCCACCCAGACCTGTTCGCCGCGTGCGGCGGCCACGACGCGATTGCCGACGACCAGCAAGCGGTGCTCGTTGCCGCGCACAAAACGTTCGACGATGACGCCGCTGCCCTCGTTTCTGGCGATGGCATAGGCGGCTTCGACCGCTTCGCGTGAACTCAGGTCGGCGCAAACGCCGCGCGCGTGATTGCCGTCGTAGGGCTTGACGACGACAGGAACGCCGATCTCTTCGGCGGCCTCCCAGGCATCTGCCGGGCTGTCGACGAGCCGGCCTTCGGGAACCGGAACGCCGCATGAATGCAACAGCGTCTTGGTCAGATCCTTGTCGCGGGAAATGGTCTCGGCGATGGCGCTTGTGTTGTCCGTCTCGGCAGTCCAAATGCGTCGGCTGCGGGCGCCGTAGCCCAGCTGCACCAGGTTGCCGTCGGTCAGCCGGATCGACGGGATCCCCCGGTCGGTGGCACCGTCGACGATGGCCGCAGTGCTCGGCCCGAGACAGAGTGAATCCGCCTTGTCGCGCAGCCTTGCCACCGTTCCCTGGATGTCGAAGGGACGATCCTCGATAGCGGCCATCACAAGATCGCGGGCGGCGTAAAGGCAAGCGCGGCTGACCTCCTCGTTGCGCGCACGCACGACGACCTTATAGATGCCGCGCTTGGAGGTTTCGCGCGCCTTGCCGAAGCCGCTCTGCATGCCGGCGAGATTTTGCAATTCGAGAGTCACGTGTTCCAGAATATGACCGGCCCACGTTCCTTCGCGCACCCGTTTCAGGAACCCGCCCCGTTCGCCGACGCCGCACTTGTGCTCGATCAGCGAAGGCAGCCACGCCGATAGGCGTTCGTAGAGGCCTGGAATGGTATTGGAGGGGAAGTCCTCCAGGTCGCCGATGTCGATTCTTGCTTCTATCGCCGGCCGATAGGTCCAGATGTTCGGTCCGCGCAGGAAAACGATGTCGAGAATTTCGATTTGTTTCTTAGTCATATCCGGCCATGGAAGCGTCGGGGCGCGGGGCATATCCCTGCGCCTGGGTAATAACGCGGCAACAAAGACTAAGTTTACCCGGTGGTAAGGAAAATTTATCGAACGATTTGCGGCGGACGGCGAAAGGGTCTTCGGTATACTGCGCTCGATTTGGGTGCAGAGTAAGAACGTTGAGCTTGCGTTCATGCTTGTCCGCTACCCGAAACCTGCGGTGCCGATGAGAACCGAATTCCCGATAGCAACCCTCGCAGCGATGCCCGATACGCGGCAAGCGGAAGTTTTGTCCCGGCTTGTCGAGGGCGAACGAGTGCTGGCCTGGCTGGAGGTCGACCTCGATGCGCAATTGCGCTTTTCATCTGGCCTCGTGGTCGCCACCGACCGGCGGGTGATGACCAGACTGTCCGGCGGCGCAGACTGGCAGGACTGGCCTTATCGCCGGGGACTGTCTCTAAGGCACCATGACCATGCCGGCGTGGGCAGCCTCGAACTGTTCGACGACAAGGCGACCCTGGCCTGCTGGCGCTACACCTTGGGCCGGAATATCGCCGCGCTTGGCCTGATCGACGCTTTCCAGCAGCAATTGGATAGCCATTTGTCCGGTCAACCGACTGTGCGCGCTACGGAGAATACCTGCCCCAAGTGCAAGGCGGTGCTCGAACCGGGGCAGGACGAATGCCCTATCTGCACCAGGGAAGTGAATACTCCGCCATCGACTTGGACCCTGTTCCGGTTATGGCGCTTCGCCAAGCCCTATGGCGGGCAATTGCTGGCCGGCTTTGTCCTGACTTTGATTTCGACAGCCGCGACGCTGGTTGCGCCCTATCTGACTATGCCCCTGATGGACAATGTTCTGATTCCCTACCAGAACGGCGCCAGCATCGACACCGGGCTGGTGGTTTTCTATCTCGGTGGTCTGCTCGGTTCCGCGCTGTTGGCCTGGGGCCTTGGCTGGGCGCGCACCTACATCCTCGCGTTGGTGTCGGAGCGTATCGGTGCCGATCTGCGCACGACGACCTACGAGCATCTGATGCGTTTGTCGCTCGAATATTTCGGCGGCAAACGCACCGGCGACCTGATGGCGCGTATCGGCCAGGAAACCGACCGCATCTGCGTCTTTATCTCCCTGCACCTGCTGGATTTCGCCACCGACGTCTTGATGATCCTGATGACCGCGGCGATTCTGTTTTCGATCAACCCCGCGCTGGCGTTGGTGACACTGCTGCCGCTGCCTTTCATTGCCTGGATGATCCATGTCGTGCGCGACAAGCTGCGCACGGGCTTCGAGAAAATCGATCGCGTCTGGTCGGAAGTCACCAATATTCTTGCCGATACCATTCCGGGCATACGCGTTGTCAAGGCCTTCGCGCAGGAGAAGCGCGAAGCGGAGCGCTTCCGCGAGGCCAACCGCCACAACCTGGCCGTCAATGACCGGCTCAACCGAGTCTGGTCGCTGTTCTCGCCGACCGTCTCTTTGCTGACGGAGGTGGGTCTTCTTTTTGTCTGGGCGTTCGGCATCTGGCTGGTTTCCCATGCCGAGATCACCGTCGGCGTGCTGACGGCTTTTCTCGCCTATATCAGCCGCTTCTACACGCGGCTCGACTCGATGAGCCGCATTGTTTCGGCAACGCAGAAGGCTGCGGCCGGCGCCAAACGGATATTCGATATTCTCGACCACGTTTCAAGCGTGCCCGAGCCGACCAACCCGGTTCATCTCGACCGGGTCGATGGCAGAATCGAGATTCGCGGGGTCGGTTTCCGCTATGGCAACCGCGCCGTCGTCCGTGGTGTCGATCTCGACATCGCGCCGGGCGAGATGATCGGCCTGGTGGGGCACAGCGGCTCGGGCAAGAGCACGCTGGTCAACCTGATCTGCCGTTTCTACGATGTGGCCGAAGGTTCGATCCGCGTTGATGGCGTGGATGTGCGCTCGTTTCCGGTCGCGGAATTTCGTAGGCATATCGGCTTGGTATTGCAGGAGCCGTTCCTGTTTTTCGGCACCATCGCCGAGAACATTGCGTACGGCAAGCCGGGTGCCTCGCGCGAGGAAGTTGTCGCCGCTGCGCGCGCGGCCCACGCTCACGAATTCATCCTGCGCCTGCCGCAAGCTTACGATTCTCTGGTCGGCGAGCGTGGGCAGGGGCTTTCCGGCGGCGAACGCCAGCGCATTTCGATCGCCAGGGCGTTGCTGATCGATCCGCGCATCCTGATCCTTGACGAAGCCACGTCCTCGGTCGATTCGACGACCGAGAAGGAGATACAGAAGGCGCTCGACAATCTCGTGCAGGGGCGCACCACCATCGCCATCGCGCACCGCTTGTCTACGTTGCGTAAAGCCGATCGCCTCGTGGTGCTTGAGCGCGGCCAGATTGCCGAAATCGGCAGCCACGACGAGCTGATGGCGCGTGAAGGTGCCTACTACCGGCTCTATCAGGCGCAAGCGCGGCAGGCTGAGACCTTGCAGGAAGAGGGTGGCGCGGAATGAGTTCCCGGCACAATTTCGAATTGACGCGTAACGCTTTCGGGCGGCTGGTATTCGCCGCGCCCAACAGTGCCTCTGTCGATGGCGTGGTGCCGGTGCGTGCTTTCCCCATCGCTGCGCCGGACGCGGGGATTGCGCTGATGGACGTCGACGGTCACGAATTGGTGTGGATAGACCGCCTGGCCGATCTGCCCGATGCGACACGCACATTGATAGAGGCCGAACTTGCCAGCAGGGAATTCATGCCCGAGATTTTGCGGCTCGTCCGGGTATCGAGCTTTGCCACGCCCAGCACCTGGCAGGTCGAGACCGACCGTGGCGCCGCGGCTTTCGTGCTCAAGGGCGAGGAAGACATCCGTCGGCTGTCCGCAACGACACTGCTCGTCGCCGACAGCCATGGCGTACAGTTCCTGATTCGCGATCTTCCGGCGCTTGATCGTGGCAGCCGCAAGCTGCTCGACCGTTTTCTATAACACTTCGCGGGCGATGCGAATCGAATCGAGTTTTCCGATGGAGGGCCGGTCGTGCTGCGCAAGTTTCTGATTTCCTCGTTTGCCATGGTGGCGATCCTGTCATCGTCGTGGTCTGTCGCGCAGGGCATGCCCGTCATCGATCTGGCCGCGGGCATGTATCGCATCGAGGCCGAAGTGGCGGCCACTCAGGATCACCGCATGCTCGGTCTCATGCACCGCAAGACCATGGCGCCGCAGCGGGGCATGCTGTTCGTCTTTGATATTCCGGCGCGCCACTGCATGTGGATGCGCAATACCTTGCTGCCGTTGTCAGTGGCCTTTTTGAACGACCAGGGCATGATTATCAATGTCGAGGAAATGCTGCCGCAAACCGACGACAACCACTGTGCGGCCAAACCCGCCAGATTCGCGTTGGAAATGAATGCCGGATGGTTCCGCGCGCGCGGCTTTGGCGCGGGTGCGGCGATCATTGGTATCGAGAAGGCACCGACAGCGCACTGAGAGGCGGCACGGCCGAAGGCGGCGGCGTATCATCGGAAGCGTGTCGACCGGTAGCGCCGGTCGTATGCCCGCAATACTTTCTTACAAACCGTTCCGGCGGTGAAGCAATTCGATTTCAAGTGGGTGTTTGAATCGTAGCAGTCGAAAAGAAAGCGGTACCCCACTGACCCGGAGCCGACTTCCGAGCGGATGTCGACATCAAGCGTGGGCTTGTTCCGTTGAAAGGACATATACGATGAAATCGATAAAGCTGGCCGTCATTCTTCTGCTGGTTTGCGCAGTCGGGATCGGCAGCGCCTGGGCGGATCGCGGTTATGGCCACGGTCATCGCGGCCACGCACGCTTCAGCGTGATCATCGGGCCGCCATGGGGTGCGTTGTACTACCCGCCGCCGCCCTACTATTACCCGCCGTCCTACTATCCGCCGGTAGTGATCGAGCGCCAGCCTCCGGTCTACATCGAGCAACAGGTTTCTGCACCCCCGGCGCTCCCTGCGCCGGCGACCAACTACTGGTACTACTGTGCCGCGAGTCGTGGTTATTACCCCTACGTCAAGGCATGTCCGAGCGGCTGGCAGCGGGTGTCGCCGACGCCGCCAGATCAGCCGTGATCGCTTGGATGGAAGTGCCGCGATGAAACTCACATATCGTTCCCTTGCCAGCCTGTTGTTTGTCGGTGCATGTACCAGTGTGCCGAGCGGGCCAAGCGTCATGGCGCTGCCAGGCACCGGGAAGAACTTCGAGCAGTTTCGTTCTGACGACGTTCTGTGCCGCCAATTCGCCCTGAACCAAACGGGAAATGCTTCGACCGATCAGGTTGCCACCGATGCCGGCCTGCGTAGCGCGGCTGTCGGCACAGCCGTCGGCGCCGTCGCCGGTGCTGTGATCGGTGGTCGTGACGCCGCTGGCGTTGGGGCGGGAACCGGACTGCTGGTCGGCAGCATGGCCGGTGTCGGTGCGGCGCAAAGTTCAGCCCATGGCACGCAGCGCCAGTACGACAACGCCTATGTTCAGTGCATGTACGCGAAAGGCGAGCGGGTCCCCGTCTCTGGCGCGCTGGCGCCGAGTCGCTCCGCGGCGTCGGCCATTTCACCAACACCGGCGGGCGCGTCATTGCCGCCGCCACCGCCAGGCTATTCGCCGCGCTGAAACGGGTGCGTTGACGGTCCATTTCCAACAATAGGAGCCCCTGACATGAATACGCCTTCTTCATCTTCTTCGCTGCATCCCGTCCTCTGGGTTGCCGCAATATCGGTCACTCTTTTCGCTCTCGTTGGCATCGCGTCTTATACCGGGTTGCTGCCGTCTGCGTCGGCACCTGCGCAACCGCCTGCTCTTGCGGCCGGGCCGGCTGCGGTGGTGCCCGCTACTCCGGACTCGGCGATTCCGCCGCCGCCGGCTCCGGTGGTGCCCGCCGCTACTCCCAAGACAATCCCTCACAAGGTGGCCAAGAAGAAGTCCGCCCCGGCAAATCTCGAGGGACAGGCTGTTCCGCCGCCCTTCGTGGCTGGGGTTCCCCCTGACTATGTGCCGCCGCCCGCGACGGCAACGGCTTTGCCGGTGCCAGCCTGCGCAAACTGCGGTGCGATCGCCGAGGTGCGGCAGGTGACCCATGAAGGGCAGGGCAGCGGTTTAGGGGCGGTCGCCGGTGGCGTACTCGGAGCCGTACTCGGCAGCAACATCGGCCGCGGTGATGGCCGAACCCTGGCGTCGATTGCCGGTGCCGTCGGCGGCGGCCTGCTCGGCAACAAGCTTGAGAAGACACAGCGCCAGACCGCTAGCTATCAGATCACCGTGCGCATGGAAGACGGAACCGATCAAGTGGTGGAATCGGCCACGATGCCTTCGTGGCGTATTGGCGACCGCGTTAAGCTCGAAAATGGGAATATCGTTTCGCGCTGATCGGGGTTTTCGCAAATATCGCGGCTCGTTTTGCCGAAGCGGAAAGCGCGCACGGCAAGCTGTCCTGTGCGAATATCCGTTCTGTCGATTCCGTTCCGAGACCGCGCCTTGATGCCGCAGATGCAACACATGAACCGGGTTTTTCGTTGGGCTGCGGGCATTTGCGCCTGCGCGCTCATATTTCCTTGCCTTGCCGCCGCGCCGAAGAAAGCAGAGAGTGCGGCGGCGAAGAAAGCGACCGAACGTTTGCCTGAAGACCTGACGGTCAAGGCGACGCCATATGTCGTCAATTGCCAGCCGCCGAAAGCCGGTACTTGCGTGATCAGGAAGCCGGTGGATACGGGCTACCGAGTGCTGACGAACGGTGTCGATCTCGAAGACAAGGGCGACCGGTGGATCGCCGATTTCGGCAAGGCTCCGTACGCAAGCAGTCCAAAGGGGTTGCTGCGCGTGATGGGCCAGAATGGCGACCTCCACGAAATCACCGTGCATTTCGGCAACCCACCCGCTGCGAAGCCGGCGGCTCCTCAGAAGTAGGGCAGGCGGCGGCGCGGTGTTAGAGCGGGTCGTGGCCCGTCAAGCGCTCTTCATACCATTTCAACTTGTCTCTCAGCCGCACGACCTCGCCGACGATGATCAAGGTCGGCGCCTTGAGCCGGGCGGCTTGCGCGAGTTGGGGCAGCGTCGCCAGCGTGCCGGTGACGGTGCGCTGCTTGGGCGTGGTGCCCTGCTGGACGATGGCGGCGGGCCAGTCGGCCGGCAAGCCGTGCTCTATCAGTTTGCCGCAGAGCGCGGGCAATCCGTGCAGTCCCATGTAGATGACGACGGTCTGGCGTCGGCGCGCAAGGCCCTCCCAGTCGAGATCCATGCTGCCGTCCTTGAGATGGCCGGTGACGAAAACGCAGGCTTGCGAATAGTCGCGGTGAGTCAGCGGAATGCCGGCATAGGAGGCAACGCCGGCGGCAGCGGTGACGCCGGGCACCACCTCGAAGGGTATGCCATGTTCGTGCAGGGTTTCAACCTCCTCGCCGCCGCGGCCGAAGGTGTAGGGGTCGCCACCCTTGAGGCGCAGCACGCGCTTGCCGGCTTGCGCCAGGCGCACCAGCAGCAGGTTGAGTTCCTCCTGCGGCAGCGCGTGGTCGCCGCGCTGCTTGCCGGCATAGATGCGCTCGGCATGAGCGCCGGCCATGTCGAGGATCGCGGGCGAGACGAGATGGTCGAAGACGATGACGTCGGCCGTGCCGATCAGATGTGCGGCGCGCAGCGTCAACAGCTCCGGGTCGCCGGGGCCGGCGCCGACGAGATAAACCGTTCCGGGGTGGGCGGGGCGCTTCATGAGCAACTGCCGCTGCGTCCGCAGCCGCTACAGCCGCCGGTTGGCGGCGCGCAGGCCGATTCCTCGCCGCCGACAAAAATGAACTGGAACTCGCCCGGCTTCAGTTCGACGAAGTCCAGCGTCGTGCCGACGAGCAATTGCTGGCTGCGCGGCGAAATCAGAATCTGGACGCCTTCGCAGTCGAGGACGAGGTCGTGCTCGCGCTCTTCGTCAAAACCCATGCCGTAGACGAGTTCGCCGTCCTCGTCGATACGTACGGCGACGCGCAGGCTGGGTTCGTCGTCCTGGATTTCAGCGGCGCGCAGAATCTGTTCCGCTGCCGTGGGTGTCAGTTTGAACATGGTTGAGTCTCCGGTGATCTGGACTTGCCGGCACGAATCTGGCGCACGAATTTTGCCGGCCAGTCGCAGCCGGATGTTGCGCGCAAATGGGTGTACGAGGCAAGCAGGTTCTTGTAGACGACGCCGTCGTGGCTCCCGTCGATGCCGTGGCCGCGCTTCATCTCATAGGCGTAGCGCGTGTCGGCAGGCAGGTTGTCGATGGACGAGTAGTGAAACTCGTGGGCGCGCAGGTCCTTGACCTCTGCGCCCGCCTCATGCCAGGGATGATCGGCCGTCGGTGCCAGGATAACGTAGCCGCGGCCGACCGGCTTCGGATGCATGACGATGTCGCCGGCGATGGCGCCGACCATGCGTGCCGTGCGGCCCTGCCAGGAGATTGAGCGCGCCAGATACATCAGACCGCCGCACTCCGCGTAAGTCGGCAGCCCACCCTCGATGGCGTCGAGAATTTCCGCGCGCAACTGGGCATTCGCTTCGAGAGCATCGAGAAAGGATTCGGGGAAGCCGCCGCCGATGAACAGACCGTCGCACGCTGGCAGGTGGGGGTCGCGTAGCGTGTCGACGGGAATGATTTCGGCGCCGGCCGCACGCAAGCCATCGAAGTCGTCTGCGTAGTAGAAGCCAAAAGCGGCATCGTGTGCGACCGCGATGCGCACGGGTGAGTCTGTGGCGGCGATCAGGTGCGGCGTCGGGCGCCGCAGCGCCGTATCCGTACGCGACAGGGAGAGCAGGCGATCGAGGTCGACGGAAGCCGCGACGACGTTGGCAATCTCGGCGACATGCCGTTCGGCGGCGCGCGTTTCGTTGGCGGGCATGAGGCCGAGATGACGCTCGACCAGTTGTAGGCGCGGATCGTCCTGAATGGCGCCAATCACGGGGACGTCGGTGTAATGCTCGATGACGGCGCGGAGTTTGGACTCGTGGCGCTTGCCGCCGAGCTTGTTGAGAATGACGCCAGCGAACTTTATGTCGCGGTCGAAGGCCTGGTAGCCGAGGATCAGCGGCGCGATGCCGCGCGTCATGCCGCGGGCGTCGAGGACCAGTACCACCGGCAGGTCCAGCAGCTTGGCGAGCGCGGCATTGCTGTTGGAGCCTTCGAGATCGAGACCGTCGTAGAGCCCTTTGTTGCCTTCGACCATGCAGACGTCGGCATCCCAGCCATGACGCGAGAACTGTGCGGTGAGTTCCGTATCGGGAGAAAGGAAGAAGTCGAGATTGCGGCAGGAACGACCGGCGGCCACGCCTAGCCAGAGCGGGTCGATGTAGTCCGGCCCCTTCTTGTAGGGCTGAACGACAAGTCCGCGGGCGCGCAAGGCGGCTGCGAGGCCGATGCTGACCGTGGTTTTGCCTGAGGACTTGTGAGCCGCGGAAATCAGAAAACGGTGCATGGCCACTCCCCGGCCGGGGGCCGGGATGTCAGTCAGCGTGACTGCCGCCGGCGGCCTCAAGCTTGCTGAGGTCGTCCTGCGGCAGGAAGCGCAGCACGCGCACGCCGATAACGGTCATGACGAAAGCGATGCCGATGCCGCCGAAGCCGAGCAGGAACTCGGGCAAACTGGGCGCGTAGGTATCGATGCGGCCGTCGTAGAAGGAACTGCTCGCCGCCATGCCGGGGAATATCTCCAGCGGAAAGGCTTCGCCACCGATGATGAAGACGTAGAGCTGGCAGAAGGCGCCGACGATCACCAGCAAGGATGCCATCAGCACCGAGCCACGCAGCGCGGAGAAACTCGGGACGTAAAGCAACAGCAGCGGCAGCAGGGTGCCGAGGAACAGCCAGCCGCCCCAGAACAGCGTCGCGAACGTGCCGCTCTCGACCAGAAGGAAGTGCTCGAAGGCGCCTTGCCTGGCAAAGTAGATATTCGTCAGGTGATAGACGGCCACGAAGTAGAACACCGCGCCGACGAAGGTGCCGAGCAGGTTCTTCATGCGCTTGCGAATGGACGGATGCAGCTCCATGCCGTTCCAGGCGTACATGGCCTTCTGCACCACCATGAATACCGCGAGACCCCAGGCAAAGGACATGATGATGAACATCGGTGCCAGCACTGCCGACTGGTAGGCCTGGCGCGCAACGAGGAAACCGAAGATCGAGCCGGTGCCGGTGGTAAGCAGCAAGCGCCAGATGAAGGCCGAAACCGCGACGGGCTTGGACCAGGGGTACATGCGCCGCTCCATCAGCGTCCAGAGATAGACGGCGACGATGCCGAACATGCCCGGATAAAGGATGACGTTCCAGCCGAACACCGAGGTCGGGTTGAAGTGGGTCATGGCGACAGGGATGCGGTCGGCGCGGCCGAGGTCGAGCATGATGACGGCCAGCCCGCCGGCCAGCATGGCGATGCAGAGCAAACCCGACAGCGCGGCGCGCGGTTTGTAGGCCACCTTACCGAACACCGAACCGATGGAGGCGACGTTGAGTACGCCCGAAGCGGCCACGATGAGGAAGATGGCGAAAACGTGAGGCAGGCCCCAGACGATCTGGTTGTTCATGCCGGTGACGACATGGCCGTGATGCTCCATGTACAAGGCGGCGGCGACGCCGACGGCGGCAACGAGGCCACCGATCCCGGCAAGGCCGTAGAACAGGATTTCTTCGACGCGGCTGAATGTGGATTTCATTTCCATGTCCCGTCAGATGCCTTGGTAGCGGACGCCGGTGTCAAGCTTGAGGTCGGCGCGCACCTGGGTGCTGGCCACTTCCTTCATACGCTTGGCGATGTCGCTGTCCGGGTCGTTGAGATCGCCGAACATCATGGCGCCATTCGGGCAGGCCTCGGTGCAGGCCGGCTTCAGTCCGCGGTCGACGCGGGCGACGCAGAAGGTGCAGGCTTCAACGCAGCCGACGCCGCGCGGCACTTCCGGATTCTGCGTGGTCAGCGGCTCGTGTACGAAGGAGCGCGCCTTGTAGGGGCAGGCCATCATGCAATAGCGGCAGCCGATACAGATGTGGCGGTCGACCAGCACAATGCCGTCGGCGCGCTTGAACGATGCGCCGGTCGGGCAGACGTCGACGCAGGGCGGGTTGGTGCAGTGCTGGCACAGCATCGGCAGCGAATGCTGCTTGCCGGTGCGCTTTTCGACGAGGTCGATCTTGCGTATCCACTGCGAGCGCTGGCGCGGATCGGCGACGTCCTCGACGATGCCATTCTCGTTGTTGCAGGCATTGACGCAGGCGTCGCAGCCGGAAGAGCACTTGGTGGTGTCGATGAGCATGGCCCAGCGCACCTTGTCGGAAACGCCCTTGTTCGGGGTATTCGCCGACGAGGCTTCGATCAGGCGTATGCCCGGCGCGATAGCGACGGCAGCAGCACCGAGGCCGGCGGCGGCAATAAAACCGCGACGCTTGTTGTCGGGGGCGGTCATGGCTTGAATCCTCCGGGCGGCAGGCTCGTTGCTGCCGCTTTATAGCCGGCCTTGGGCTGGTGGCAATCCCAGCAATCGAGCTTGACTGCCGCGTAGGCATGGCAGGCTTCGCAGAAGTTGTCGTTGCTGCCCAGCACCGAGCCGTTGCGCTTGCTGGCGTGGCACTCGATGCAGCCGTTGAGGCTCGCCTTCGCGCCGCGCTCGCCTTCGCGCATGGTCTTGTTGCGCTGGTGTTTGAGCATTTCCATGTGGTTGCGCCGCATTTCCTCGGCGGGGGCCACACATTGCGTCCCGGGACTCGCGATCACGACGACCGGCTTGGGCACCTCGCCCGCATGGGCCGGCTGCACCATCGGCAATGCAAGGGCGAGGGCGGCAAGGAGGAGAGATAAAGCGCGTGTCATGGTCATCGGTCCCGTGCGTCGATCAGTTTCCTTCGCCGCCCAGGCCCATCTGGATGTAGCCGGTCGGGCAGACGTCCATGCAGATGTGGCAGCCGATGCACTTCTTGTAGTCGGTGACGACGTAACGGCCGATGGAGGCTTCCTTCTTCGGCACGCGCTTGACGGCGCCCTGCGGGCAGTAGATGACGCAGTTGTCGCACTCGAAGCACTGGCCGCAGCTCATGCAGCGCTTGGCCTCCGCCTGCGCCTGAGCATCGGTCAGAGCGATCAGGCGCTCCGTTTCGCTGCCCAGCACGTTTTCGGCATTGACGGTGTTCTGCTGCCGCTCGTTGCGCGCCGCGTAGGTGAAGTGGCCGAGAAACAGGTCGCGGGCCTCGATGATCGCGCGGTCGGCGCGGTCGTCGAAATTGTGGATCGCCGCCTTGTTGTCGCAGGTGCCGCGGATGGGGGGCACCGCGTCGAATTTCGCACCCCGATTGACCAGATCGCTCGGCAGGTTGAACAGGGTTTTGTCGACTTTGGGACGCTTCTGTATTTCGCGGCCCATGACGTAGTCGTCGATGCCGTCGGCAGCGATGCGGGCATGGCCGATGGCGACCGTGAGGGTCAGCGGGGAGATGGCATCGCCACCGATGAATACGCCCGGCTGACCGACGGCCTGAAGGGCTTTGTCCGTATTGCCGAGATTCTTCGCATTCTTGAAGGCTTCCATGCCGGTCCAGTCGATCGACTGGCCGACGGCGGAGACGATCAGATTGGCCGGGATGTCGTATTCCGAGCCTTCTTGCGGCACCATTTTCTTGTTGACCCAGTCGACCTTGATGACGCGCAGGGCGGTGGCCATGCCGGCCGCGTCCTTGACCACTGAAACCGGGGCGACGCAGGGCTGGATCTCGACGCCTTCCTCAATGACGGCTTCGAGTTCGTGCTTGGTGCAAGGCATTTCCTGCACGTGGCGGCGATAGGCGATCACCACTTCCGAGCTTTGGCGCAGCAGGGCCGCGCCCTGACGGCTGTTGCCCTCGCGCGCGGCGACGGTGACCTTGGTCTGGTTTTCCGGAGACATGCCGGCGTCGCATTCGGCGCCGAGACGGCGCGCTACGGCGGCGACGTCCATGGCGGTGTCGCCACCGCCGATGACGACGATATGCTTGCCGGCGCAATCGATCCGGCCTTCGTTGTAGTCGCGCAGGAAGGTGATGCCATCGGTGCAGTTGGGCGCGTCGGAACCCGGGATGTCGAGCTTGTTGCCGGCCTGAGCGCCGATGCCGATGAACACGGCGTCGAAGTCGCGCTTGAGGTCGTCCATGCTGACGTCTTTGCCGACGCGGGTGTTGAGGCGGACTTCAATGCCGCCCATGTCGACGATGCGCTTGACTTCCGCATCCACGATGTCGCGCGGCGTGCGGTAGGCGGGCAGGCCGTAGGCCAGCATGCCGCCGAGCTTGCTGTGAGCCTCGAAGACGACGCAGGCGTGGCCCTTCTTGCGCAGTTGGTAGGCACAGGACATGCCGGCCACGCCGCCGCCGACGATGGCGACACGCTTGCCGGATTCCTTTTCGGGCTTGGCGAAGCCCAGTCCCATCTCGATCGCGTAGTTGCCGAGGAACTGCTCGACGGAGTTGATGCCGACGAAGTCTTCGACCTTGCTGCGGTTGCAGCCGCCCTGGCAAGGCGCCGGGCAGACGCGGCCCATGATGGCCGGGAAGGGGTTGCACTCGGTCAGGCGGCGCCAGGCGTATTCCTGCCACGGCATGACGGGCTTGCCGTCGGCACCGACCGGCGGCTTCTCGATGCCGCGCACGATGTTGAGGTAACCACGGATGTCTTCACCCGCCGGGCATTGACCCTGGCACGGAGGAGTCTGTTGTACATAGGTGGGACACTTGTAGGTCCAGCTGGCCTTGAACAGGTTTTCCTGCGAGCGCTTGAACTGGTTGTCGCCGTCCTTGTAACGGCGATACGTCAACTTGGTGTTTTGCGTGGTTTGGGGTGTCGTGGACATTGCTTGTCTCCGCTGTAATCGTGTTTACTGCTCGTTGCCCAATTGGATCGCCGTGCTGACGAGCTGATGCACGCCGCCGACCATGCCGCTCTTGAATCCGTAATAGGGCAGAACCTTGGAAAATTGCGCCTTGCAGATGGCGCAGACGGTGGCCATGAAATTCACGCCGTTGTCGTCGACCACGCGCTTGAGCGCCTCCATGCGCGGCAGGGCCCCCTTGACGCGGATGTCCATCAGTTCGTCGGTCAGCACGCCGCCGCCGCCGCCGCAGCAGAAGGTCTTCTCGCCGATGGTTTCCGCCGCCATGTCGTAATAGTTGTTGGCCACCGCCTTGATGATGTGGCGCGGGATGTCGAACTGGCCGCCGGCGTAGTCGCCCATGCGCGAGCCGCGGGCGACGTTGCAGGAGTCGTGGAAGGTGATGATGCGGTGATCGTTGGCCGACTTGTCGAGCTTGAGGCGGCCCTGCTGGATCAGATCCCAGGTCACTTCGCAGATGTGCGAGGGCTGCTTGTAGCGCGGGTCGAGCTGCTTCTGCAGTTCGATGGCGAACGGATCCTTGGCGCCGGCGCCGATGCCGGTCAGCGTGTTCCAGAAGGCGTAGGCGACGCGCCAGGCGTGGCCGCACTCGCCGACCACAATGCGCTTGACGCCCAGTTCCAGCGCCGCTTCGCGCACGCGCAGGGCGATCTTGCGCAACTGTTCGTAGTTGCCGATGAACATGCCGAAGTTGCCGGCTTCCGACGCTTTCGAGGAAAAAGTCCAGGAAATCCCTGCGGCGTGAAACACCTTGCCATAGCCGATGGTGCTCTCGATGTGCGGCTCGGCAAAGAAGTCGGCCGAGGGCGTGACCAGCAGTACTTCGGCGCCGGCTTCGTCGACCGGATAGCGGACGTCGCAGCCGGTGTCTTCCTTGACGTCTTCTTCCAGGCCGGAGAGGGTGTCGATCAGCGCCGGGCCGGGCAGGCCAAGGTTGTTGCCGACACGATGCACCTTGCCGATGATTTCATTGCTGTACTTTTGGCCGTAGCCGACGGCGTCGAGAATTTCGCGCGCGGCCATGGTGATTTCGGCGGTGTCGATGCCGTAAGGGCAGAACACCGAGCAGCGGCGGCACTCCGAACACTGCCAGTAATAGCTGTACCACTCGTCGAGCACTTCGCGCGTCAGGTCGCGCGCGCCGACGAGTTGCGGAAACATCTTGCCGGCCGGAGTGAAGTAGCGGCGATAGACCGAGCGCATCAAGTCCTGGCGCGCAACCGGCATGTTCTTCGGATCGCCGGTGCCGATGAAGTAGTGGCACTTGTCGGTGCAGGAGCCGCAATGCACGCAGGCATCCATGAACACCTTCAGCGAGCGATATTTCTCCAGCAGCTCGCCCATGCGGCGAATGGCGAGGTCATGGGTTTCCTGCCAGTTGTCGGCCAGCTTGACCGGGAAGCCGAGGGGCTCCTGGATCTTCTCGCTGGCGACGTAGCATTTCAGGCCGGCCGTAGCGTCCGGCTGTAGCGCCGGGATGGTCGGATAGTCGCGAAATGCGGGAGCTTTGGTTTCGGGGCCGGCCATGGTCAGTTCTTCTCAAGCTGGGCCGCCCAGGGCGCCAGATGGCGCGCCTCACGCGGATTGTCGGTCTGGTTGCGGGTCGGGCTGAAGAAAATCCCCGGCGCGTGCAGCAGCTTGCTGAACGGGAAGACGATCATCAGCAGGGCGACGCAGAGCAGGTGGATGTAGAGGCCGGGATGCGCCGGCAGCGGCTGGATATCGAAGGCCATCAAGCCAAGGAAGAACGCCTTGACGCTGACGATGTCGGTATGCGCCACGAACTTCATGCCCAGCCCGGTGACGGCGATCAGCAGCAACAGGGCGAGCATCAGATGATCGGAATAAGTCGAGATATAGCGGATGCGCTCGACCAGAAAGCGGCGCGCCCACAGGCCGCCGAGACCAGCGGCCATCATGAATCCGGCGTACATGCCGAAGGGCTGTGCGAACGCCACCCAGGACCAGACCGGTTCGGTGAAATAGCGCAGGTGACGCACCAGCACGAGGGCCAGACCGAAGTGGAAGGCGGCACCCATTGCCCATATCCACAGGTTGCCCTTGAACAGGCTTTCAAACAGAACGACTTCGCGGAACATGCGAAACACGACGCCGGGCTTCGACGTTGGTCCGGGCGTGGTCGGAATCAGGAGCGGCGCCGGCGTGCGCGCGAAGTCGTAGACCTTGTACGCCAGACCGCCGACGAACACGGCGGTGGCGGCGTAGAACAGGATCGCGAAAACGATGGTCATGAAAAATCTTTCACCACGGCGAACACGGCGACACGGCGCAGATCGGCAACCCGTTCATAGAGTTCTCGCTGGGTTGCCGCGCCCGCCGTGGTTAATCGGATTTTTAGATGCAGCCGGTGGGCTTCGGCAGGCCGGCGATCTTGCACGCCTGCTTGGCCGGGCCATAGGGGAACAGCTCATACAGGTACTGGCTGTTGCCCTTCTCCGGGCCGAGCTTCTTGCCGATGGCTTTGGTCAGCACGCGCACGGCCGGGGCGATCTGGAACTCGTTGTAGTACTCGCGCAGGAAGTTGACGACTTCCCAGTGCTGCTCGGACATGACGACGTTTTCGCTTTTCGCCAGTTCGCCGCCGATGGCCTCGTCCCAGTCGTTGAGGTTGACCAGATAGCCTTCTTCGTCGGTTTCGACGGATTTGCCATTGATGTCGATAGTGCCCATGGTATTTCTCCTAGCGGATGTTTCGTTGAATGGATTTCAGCCGGGGCGTTACAGCCACGACTGGCAGGTTTTGTATTCGGCCACAAGATCGACGAAGCCAGCGTAGTCGACCACAGTGACGCCGTCCATGACGCGATCACCGACGCCGCGTGCGTCGAGGTCGGGACCGAGGGCGAACAGCTTGTAAGTGCCCTGGGCCGCCTTGAGCTTGGCTTCAAAGACGTTGCCGCGGGTGGCGGCATAGACGCCGTCTTCGATCAGCAGGATGGCGCCGCCAGTGCCGGCGTCGAGGCAGGATTGCATGGTGTTGCGATCCAGCGGGGATTTGTTGACGATGTTGAGCATGGTTCTATTCCTCAGAAGCTCAGCAGGACGTCCTGCTCTTCCATCAGCTTGCCGATGGCGGCGCGACTCATGGTTTCGACGGGTACGCAGAGGTCGTCGGCGGTGAGGCCGCGCGCAGCCAGCGATTCCTCGTCGACGTAAAGCTTGGTGACGTCATAGTCTTCGAGCGCTCCGTAGGTCTTCTCGAAGCCCTTCATCTCAATGCCCTTGGTCTGATGCCCCTTCTTGAGCTGGTAGACGCCGTCGTCCATGAAGGCCAGCGACACGTCCTGCTCGAAGGCTGCGCCGATCAGCACGACTTCCAGCGATTCCAGCGCATAGATGGTGCCGTAGGGCGCCTTGCGGTTGACGAACATGAATTTCTTGGTAGTCATTGTTCTCTCTCCGCTCAGTCGCCGAACACAACGATACGTTCGGCCTGGATGCCCGCTTCGATCAACTGGCCGAGGCCGGAGATGCGAAAACCGGGAGCCAGATTGGTGGCGTCCTTGCCGTTGCGCTTGGCTTCGCCTTCGTCGACGATGCCGCGGCGTTGGGCTGCCGCGACACAGACGACGAGGTCGAGCTTGTGTTCGTCCGCCAGTTTCGACCAGCGGTTGACGATGTTGCGGTCATCCTGCGGCGGCGTCGTCAAACGTGTCGCGTTGTTGACGCCGTCGTGGTAGAAAAACACGCGGTAAATTTCGTGACCCTTGGCCAGGACCGCCTTGGCGAATTGATACGCGCTGTCGGCGGCCTGGTGGGTATAGGGGCCTTCGTTGACCAGAATTGAGAACTTCATTGTTCGTGTCTCAGAAATGCACGTGGGTGGAGGTGTTGAGGTTGACGCGGCCGCCGCGCCAGTCGTCGATCATGTACTTGGTGAAGGGCAGATCGGTCTTCTCGAAGAAGGCGGGCCAGCCGATGCGGTCGATCCAGTCGGCCATGCGCTCCCACGGACGTCCGTCTGCCTTGTAGGCCATCAGTATCTTCTTGACGACGGCATTGACTTCGGGCCAGCGCGGCGCATTGTTGGGCAGGCCGGCGGCGACGAGCTTGTGGAAGGTCGGCTTGGAGCGGGCGTTGGAGTTCTTGCCGCCGACCCAGATCGCGATCTTGTTGGACTCGGGATCGTTGATCTGCATGGGCGGGCAGGGGGGATAGCAGGCGCCGCAGCAAACGCACTTCTTCTCGTCGATTTCGAGGGAAGGCTTGCCATTGATGATCGTCGGCCGAATGGCGGCCACCGGGCAGCGCGCGACGACGGTCGGGCGCTCGCAGATGGCGGAGACGAGGTCATGGTTGATCTTCGGCGGCTTGGTGTATTGAACCACCACCGCGATGTCGGCCTGGCCGCCGCAGTTGATTTCGCAGCAGGAGGTGGACAGCTTGACGCGGTTGGGCATTTCCTCCTTGCGGAACTCGTCGATCAGGTTGTCCATCATGCCCTTCACCACGCCGGAGGCGTCGGTGCCGGGGATGTCGCAGTGCAGCCAGCCCTGGGTGTGAGCGACCATGGAGACCGAGTTGCCGGTGCCGCCGACGGGGAAGCCCTGCTTTTCCAGTTCGGCGACCAGCGGGGCGACCTTGGCCTCGGCGGAGACCGGAATCTCAATGGTGGAGCGCATGGTGAAGCGGCAGAAGCCCTCACCGAAGTTGTCGACGATGTCGCACAGCTTGCGGACCGTGTAGTGGTCCATCTGGCGCTGGGTGCCGGCTTTCACCGACCAGACTTCGTCGCCGGAATGGGAAACGTGGTGCAGAACGCCGGGACGCGGACGGTCGTGGGTCTTCCAGTTGCCGTAGTTGGCGGCGAACTTCGGGTGCAGGAACTTCTTGTTGTCGAGGAAGCCTTCGACAGGCTTGCGAACTTGAGGTTGAGCCATTTGTATGTCTCCGTGAATGCTTGTCTAAATGAGCGTCAGATTCAGGCGGCCGCCTTGCGGGCCTCGGCTTTCGCCACTTCCTCGTCCCAGCCCGCCATGTTGGTGTAGGGATTCATGCGCGGACGGTTGATCATGTTCGGGTCGATTTCGACCTCGATGCCTTCCAGGAAGTTGGCCAGGCCGATGCGCTCGATCATTTCGCCAGTGCGCTCGTGTTCGAGGGCGTTCTCGGCGAAGAAGTCCATGACACGTTGGCACAGATCGAGATAGGCCTCGTAATCCTCGTCCGTCTTGAGCGGCATGAAGGGGATGATCATCGAGCCCAGGGAGGCACCGATCTTCAGCACGCTCTTGCCGCCGATCAGGATGGTGACGCCCTTGTCCTTGCCGACCTGAAGGCCGCCGGTCATGACGTTGATGCAGTGCATGCAGCGCACGCAGCTCTTGTTGTCGATCTCGAGGGCCTGAGTGTCGCTGACCTTGACGCTGGAGATGTTGTCGCCCGTGGCGACGCTGCCGGCATCCTTAAGCTGGATGGCGCGGGTCGGGCACATGCCGATGACTTCATTGACGAGCTTGGTCACGCCGTGCTTGGCGACCCACTTCTTGGCCAGCGCTTCGTCGGTCTGGATGTTGTCGCGCCAGGTGCCGATGGTGGCGAAGTCGGAACGCTGGATCGAGTTCGTGCAGTCGTTCGGGCAGCCGGAGAACTTGAACTTGAACTTGTAGGGCAGGGCCGGGCGGTGCAGATCGTCGAGGAACTTGTTGATAACGAGG
>OBOI01000057.1_pt1 | contig 45131 bp, 37 predicted proteins | sample 1670151 | NCBI WGS metagenome assembly OBOI01 (sample SAMEA104232303, study PRJEB22302) | sediment metagenome | biome: forest; feature: aquifer; material: sediment | place: USA | collected 2011-08-07 | depth 0.01 m | reverse complement strand
CGGCGGCGCCAGCAGCGGCACCGGCGGCGCCACCGGCACTGCCGGCGCCGGCGGATTCATCGGCGTACAGACGGGCGGCAGCGGCCACGGCGTCACCCTCAACAACGGCGTCTCCTTGCTGGCGCCCGACACCATCGCCAACGGCATCGGCGTCGTCGTCAATTCCGCGGGCGGGTTCATTAACAACAGCGGCTCTGCCACGCCTTTTGGCGCCTCGCGCTGGCTGATCTATGCGCATGACCCCGCCGGCGTCACGAAGAACGGTCTCACGTCGGCCTTCCGCCATTACGGCGCCACCTACGCCAACTATGCCCTCGGCAGCGTGACCGAGTTCGACAGCGGCTTCATCTACGCGTCGAGCATCGGCGTCGACACGACGCTCACCGGCGGCCTGAACCATCACACCTACGGCCATGCGCCGAGCGCCGTGTTCGGCTACAGCTTGTCCGGCCTGGACGACGAAGACAACGCCGCCAGCGTCATTACCGGCGGCGCGGCGACCTTCACGCCGACAATCTCCATCGCCACCAATGCGGGCGGCTACAACATCGGCTATGCCGGCGGGCTTGCCGCCCCGTCCCGCTACGCGCTCGCCGCGGGCACCAGCCTGGCCTACACGGTCGACCCCGCGCTGCTGATCGTCACCGCCGCATTGAACGGAACGACAGCCAAAGTCTATGACGGCGGCTACAGCGCGGTTCTGGCGCCGGGCAACTTCGTGCTCACCGGCTTCGTCGGCGCCGACGGCGCGACGGTGACCCAGACCGTCGGCACCTATCTCACCAAGGATGTCGGCAGCAACATCCAGGTTTCCGCCGCGCTGGCATCGGCCGACTTCACCGCCACGGGTGCGACCAATCTCAACAACTACACCCTGCCGACGACCGCCAGCGGCAACATCGGCGCAATCACCGCGCGGCCGGTGGTGATCACCGCCAACGACGCCAGCAAATACTACGGCAATGCCCTGGCGCTGACCGGCACGGCCTTCACCATCACCGATACCACCAGCGGCATCGGCGGCATCCTGCCCGGCGCCGCCATCGTCAGCGGCGAAAAGATCGACACGGTTACGCTCTCCTCGACAGGTGCGGCCGCGACCGCCCACCGCGCCGACGGCGACTGGGAGGCCGGCATCTACCGCATCAACCCCACGAACGCCGTCGGCAGCAACGGCTTCGCCGCCGGCAACTACAGCATCAGCTACGCCCCCGGCTCGCTTTCGGTCGTGGCGCGGCCCGTCACCGTCACCGTCGCCGACCAGACCCGCCACTACGGCGATATCAACCCGACCGTCGGCACCCTCACCGGCACGGTCGGCGGCCAGGGTTTCGTCTTCGGCGACGGTATTTCGGGTCTCAATGTGAGCAGCAGCCTCGCCAACGGCGCGCATGCCGGCACCGCCGCCGCGCTTGTCGGCAACGGCCCGACGCTCGCCGGCGGCTCCAACGCCAGCCTCGTCAGCGACTATGCCTTCACCATCAACAACGGCAACCTGACCGTCACGCCGCGACCGGTCACCGTCAACGTCGCCGATCAGAGCCGCTATTACGGCGACCTCAATCCGACCGTCGGCGCCATCACCGGCACCGTGGGAGGACAGGGCTTCGTCTTCGGCGACGGCGTCTCCGCTCTCGTCGTCGGCAGCAGCCTCGCCAACGGCGCGCACGCCGGCACCGCCGCCGCGCTTGCCGGCAGCGGCCCGACGCTCGCCGGCGGTTCCAACGCCAGTCTCGCCAGCGACTATGCCTTCACCATCAACAACGGCAACCTGACGGTCACGCCGCGTCCGGTCACCGTCGCCGTCGCCGGCCAGAGCCGCTATTACGGCGACGCCAATCCGACCACCGGCTCCGTCGGCGCGCCCACCAGCGGCAGCTTCGTCTTCGGCGACAGCATCGGTGCGGTGACGCTGACCAGCAATGCGACGACCGGTACCCATGCCAATACGGCCGGACAATATCTCCAGACTACCGGCAGCACTCTTGTCGCCGGCAACGGCAGCGGCAGTGCCAGCAACGCCGCCGACTACGCCTTCACCTTCGACAACGGCACCCTGACGGTTAACCCGCGACCGATCACCGTCACCGCCGATCCTGCCAGCATGATCTACGGCAATGCCGTCCCGACGCTGACCGCCCAGATCACGTCAGGCAACCTGGTCGGCAGCGACAGCCTTTCCGGTGCGCTAACCTCGACGGCGAGCAGCACCGCCGATGTCGGCGTCCATCCCATCGCACGGGGTACGCTCACCGCAGGCAGCGACTACGCCTTCAGCTACGTCGGCGACAACGTCACCATCGGCCGGCGCGACCTCTGGGTTTCTGGCATCGGCAGCGTGTCCAGGACCTACGACGGCACAATCGCCGCGACGATAGGAACCCCAAGCTATACGAACATCGTCAACAACGATACCGGCCGATTGACGCTAACCGGCACGGCAACTTACGGCTCGCGCGATGTGGGGAACAGCAAGACGGTGAGTTTCTCGGGGCTGGCGCTGTCCGGCACCGCCGCAGGAAACTATACCCTCGTCGGCGCGCCGGCCAACAGCACCGGCAATGCGATCAGCCAGCGAGCCCTCGCGACGTGGATAGGCGGCACGACCGGCAACTGGTCGAATCCGGCCAACTGGGATGCCTTGCCGGACGGCAGCAACGTCGCCGCGGTAAGCATTCCCGCCGGCAAGACGGTCACCTTCGACGCCGATACCGCCGCAACCTCGCTCAACAGCCTGAACGTCGGCAGCAACGGCGGCTTCGTCATGGCCGGCAGCACGCTGGGGATCAACACCGGGCTGACGACGCCCTCCTACACCCAGACCGGCGGCACGCTGAACGGCAGCGGCAGCTTCACCGCAACGAGTTCCTTCAGCAAGACCGGCGGCATTTTCGCCATCAGCGGCCCGGTCAATATCACGCAGGCCACCGGCGACCTTGCCTTCAACAGCGACGCCGCGATCACTTTCGGTGCGCTCACGGCAGCAAACGGCAATATCGACATCGACAATACCGGCGGCATCACCACGACGACTACCCGCCTCAACGCCCCGCACGGCAGAATCAACCTGACGGCCCACAGCCCCATCACCATCGGCAGCGGCGGGATTTACGCCAGAAACGGCATCATGCTAGCCGCGACGTCGCCCACGGCGGGCAGCGTCATCACCCTGAACGGATCGCTGATCGCGACGACAGGCGACATCGGCATCGCGGCCTACGGCAACATCGCCCAGAACGCCAACATCGGCGCCGGCGGCAGCGTCAGCCTTGCCAGCAGCAACGGCTCGGTGGTCATGAACCGCAATGCCAAGACCGTGACCAGCGGCGGCACTATCGACTATCGCGCCGCCGGCAACATTACGCTGTCGCTCCTGGACGCCGGCAGCGGCGACATCCTGCTGACCGCCGGCGACTCCATCGGCGTGGCGCCGGAATACAGCGGAACCAACCTCGTCGGCGGAAGGGCCGTCATCAGAGCAACGAACCGCGTCGCCCTGACCTACGAGGTCCAACAGATAGACGTTGACGCGAACGACTTGGATCTCATGGACGGCAATACCGGAACCCAATTCAGCACCCCGACTCCGCTACCGCCCGAGGTCGTCAACCCGACGACGCCCGCCGACAACGAGGGGAACGACACCCACGCGCCCGAGCTGTACCTCCCGCAGACCGGCTCCGGCAGCACGCTGCCGACGACCGGCGGCAATCAGACCATAGGCGGAACGACCGGGACATTCGGCGGCAGCGACACGCCGGCCACCGGCGACAGCACCGGCGGCGCCTCGGGTGGAAGCGGAAACGGTTCGGGTTCGGGCTCCGGCGCGGGCGAAGGCTCCGGTTCCGGAAGCGGCTCGTCCGACACGTCCGGCGCCTCGGATGCGGACAAGAAAGAGGAGAAAAAGGCCGACAAGAAAGACGACAAGGAATCGTTGCGGGCCAGGAAAGACGACAATAAGCCGCAGAGAAAGGCGGCGCAGTGCTCGTGACGAATGTTCCGCGCCCTTCCCGCCTGGAAGCGGGAAGTGTCCCTATAATCCCGGTCTGCGTCTCCAGCATGTTCGCAATCATCAAGGAAAGAAAGACACATGACCAGCGCCAGTGCCGAGAAGAATCCGGCTGACTCCAACGAGCTATTCAAGCAACCCCGTCCGCTCGACCGTAGCGCTCACAAAGACCTGACGATAGACCGCAAAGCGGGGTTTGCTTTTGCGCGCGGCCAGATTGCGGTTCCCATCACGCTTTCGGAATTCGCCCCCGCGGCGCGCGACTATCCCATCGTGTTCGCTGGCACTCCCGTGCAGCCCTTCGCGCTGCTGGGATTGCGCGAGGGACACAATTTGCTGATCAATGACGCAGGGCAGTGGCGAAAAGGGCGCTACATCCCCGCCCATCTGCGCCGCTATCCCTTCGTCTTCATGGAGGCGCCCGGCAACCAGTTTCTGCTGTGCATCGACGAAGCCGCCGAGCATTTCACGGCCGCGACCAAGATCGACCCGCAACCGCTGTTTGCCGACGGCAATCCGACACCGCTGGTCGGCGACGCGATGAAGTTTCTTGCCGCCTTCCAAAGCGAATTCGGCGCCACGCGCGAACTTGCCGCCGCTGTCGAGAAAAGCGAACTCCTGATCGAGCGCCGGGCGGAGGTGGAATTGTCGAACAGCGGCGGGCATCTGTCCCTGGGCGGATTCCGCATCATCGACGAGGAAAAGCTGGCGACCGTGACCGACGACATTTTTCTCGACTGGCGCAAGCGCGGCTGGCTGGCACCGATCTATTTCCATCTCCAGTCGCTCGCCAATTTCGCCCTTCTCACCGATTGGGCGAGCAAAGAAGCGGCAGCGGCCTAGTCCGCATTTATTGATTCCAAGGAACACGCATCATGCCCGTGATTCGATTGCCGGACGGCTCTGAGCGCCGCTTCGAACAAGCGTTGACTGTCGCCGATCTGGCGGCCTCCATCGGCCCCGGCCTTGCCAAAGCCGCCCTGGCCGGCAAGATCGACGGCCGGCTCGTCGACACCTCCTGCCGTATGGAGCAGGACTGCCAGGTTGCCATCGTCACCGACAAGGATGCCGAAGGCGTAGAGATCATTCGCCACTCGACGGCACACTTGCTGGCCTATGCGGTCAAGGAACTGTTTCCCGAAGCCCAGGTGACCATCGGTCCAGTGATCGAGAACGGCTTCTACTACGACTTCGCCTTCAAGCGGCCCTTCACGCCGGAAGACCTCGCGGCCATCGAGCAGCGCATGGCGGAGCTGGCGAAGAAGGACTTCCCGATCACGCGCGAAGTCTGGCAGCGCGACAAGGCTGTCGAATTCTTCAAGTCCATCGGCGAGCATTACAAGGCCGAACTGATCGCCGCGATTCCGGCCGACCAGGACGTTTCGCTTTATCGCGAGGGCGACTTCGTCGATCTATGCCGCGGACCGCACGTCCCGTCGACCGGCAAACTCAAGGCCTTCAAGCTGATGAAGGTGGCCGGTGCCTACTGGCGTGGCGATCCAAAGAACGAGCAGTTGCAGCGTATCTACGGCACGGCCTGGGCGAAGAAGGACGAGCTGGATGCCCACCTGCACATGCTCGAAGAGGCCGAGAAGCGCGACCACCGCAAGCTGGGCCAGCAGCTCGATCTTTTCCACATGCAGGAAGAAGCGCCGGGCGCGGTGTTCTGGCATCCGCACGGCTGGCGGTTGTTCCAGGATCTCATCAACTACATGCGCGCGCGCCAGGAAGCGGCCGGCTATGTCGAGGTCAACACGCCGGACGTGATGGATCGCAGCCTGTGGGAAATCTCCGGCCACTGGTTCAACTACCGCGAGAACATGTTCACCACGCAGACCGAGGACGAGCGCGTCTTCGCGCTGAAGCCGATGAACTGCCCCGGCGCCATGGCGATGTTCAAGCAGGGCATCAAGAGCTACCGCGACCTGCCGTTGCGCATGGCCGAGTTCGGCAAGGTGCATCGCTACGAGCCTTCGGGCGCGCTGCACGGCCTCTTGCGGGTGCGCCACTTCACCCAGGACGACGCCCACATCTTCTGCACCGAGGAACAGATGGAGCAGGAGTGCAAGGACGTCGTTGCCCTGATCCTCGACATCTACAAGGAGTTCGGCTTCGAGAACGTGCGCATCAAGCTCTCGACGCGACCGGACAAACGCATCGGCTCCGACGAAGTTTGGGACAAACTCGAAGTAGCGCTATCGAATGCCCTCGACCACATGGGCATGGCCTACACGCTGTTCCCCGGCGAAGGCGCTTTCTACGGCCCGAAGCTGGAGTTCGTGCTGCGCGACGCCATCGGCCGCGACTGGCAATGCGGTACGCTCCAGGTGGACATGAGCCTGCCGGAACGTTTCGATCTTCATTACGTCGCCCCCGACAATTCATTCAAGCGGCCGGTGATGCTGCATCGCGCCTTGTTCGGCTCGCTGGAACGCTTCGTCGGCATTCTCATCGAGCACCACGTCGGCGCCTTCCCACTCTGGCTGGCGCCGGTGCAGGTCGTGGTGATGAACATCTCCGAAGGGCAGACCGATTACGCGCAGGATGTGGCGGCAAAACTGCGCAAAGCCGGCCTGCGGGTCGATATCGATTTGCGCGGCGAGAAAATTAACTATAAAATACGGGAACATAGTTTGCAAAAGCGGCCGTATTTCGTCGTCGTCGGCGACAAAGAGAAGGCTGCAGGGTTAGTCGCCGTACGGGCCCGAGGCAATCAGGATCTCGGGCAGATGTCCCTCGATACGTTGATTGAGCGTTTATTGGCCGAAAAAGCCAACAAGGGCGCGGCGGTTTGAATTTTTAATTTTTTCGGAGAATCACACCATAGCTCAGGAGAAGGCGCAGCGCCTCAACGAGGAAATCACGGCCCCCGAAGTTCGTTTGATCGGGGCTGAAGGTGAACAGGTAGGGATCGTATCGGTGCGCCAGGCGTTGACCCTGGCGGAAGAGGCGGGAGTCGATCTGGTCGAGATCGCGCCTCTGGCAGTGCCGCCGGTCTGCCGCATCATGGACTTCGGCAAGTTCAAGTACCAGGAAGCGAAGCGGGCGCACGAAGCCAAGCTGAAGCAGAAGCAGATCCAGGTCAAGGAAGTCAAGTTCCGTCCGGGTACCGACGACAACGACTACCAGATCAAGCTGCGCAACCTGACGAAGTTTTTGCAGGAAGGCGACAAGGCGAAGATCACGCTGCGTTTCCGTGGCCGCGAAATGGCCCACCAGGAGTTCGGTATGCGCATGCTGGAGCGCATCAAGGCCGACCTGGAAGAAGTGGGACAAGTCGAGCAGTTCCCGAAGATGGAAGGTCGGCAATTGATCATGGTGATCGCGCCGACCAAGAAGCAGGTGAAGCATTAAGTTTTAGAGAAGGCTCTGCCGGAACTGAAACACAGAGTTTCGTCCGTGCCGGCAACGGTGCGGACACTACAAGCGGTGCGGGTTATCAAGCGTCCCCAAGGAGGGGAACACCTGGCAGCGTGTCATAAGGAGATCTTCGATGCCGAAGATGAAGACCAAGAGCGGGGCCGCCAAGCGCTTCAAAGTGCGCGGCAGCGGCAGCATTAAGCGCGGTCACGCGTTTAAGCGCCACATCCTCACCAAGAAAACCACCAAGTGCAAGCGCCAGTTGCGCGGCATGCAGACCGTGCACGAGTCGGATGCGAAGTCCGTCCGCGCCATGCTGCCGAACGCATAAGGAGCCGACACCATGCCAAGAGTCAAACGCGGTGTAACGGCGCGCGCGCGCCACAAGAAAATTCTCGACAAGGCCAAGGGTTACCGCGGTCGTCGCTCAACCGTCTATCGCATCGCCAAAGAAGCGGTGATGAAGGCGGGGCAGTACCAGTATCGCGACCGCCGTCAAAAGAAGCGTCAGTTCCGTTCTCTCTGGATCGCCCGTATCAACGCGGCGTCCCGTGAGTTGGGCATGAAGTACAGCACCCTGATGAACGGCCTCAAGAAGGCCTCCATCGAGGTCGATCGCAAGGTGCTCGCCGATCTGGCGGTGTTCGACAAGCCGGCCTTTGCCGCGCTGGCGAACCAGGCCAAGGCTAGTCTCGGCGCATAAAGTAACGATGCAGGAACAAGGGAGGCCATCGGCCTCCCTTTTTTGATGGCACATGGAAAACCTCGAACAACTCGTCGCCTCGGCAGCCGCTGATTTTGCCCTAGCGGTGGAACCGGCCAAGCTCGAAGAAGCCAAGGCGCGCTATCTCGGCAAGGACGGTTCGCTGACCGGCCTGCTCAAGGGCCTGGGCAAGCTGCCGGCGGAGGAGCGCAAAAGCGCTGGCGCCGCCATCAATACCGCCAAAGTACGGATCGAGACGCTGCTGACCGAGCGCCGTGACGCCTTGCGTCGCGCACAACTCGAAGCCCAGCTCGCCGCCGAGGCGCTGGACGTCACCCTGCCCGGCCGCGGCCAGGCACGCGGTACGTTGCATCCGGTGATGCGCACGCTCGACCGCATCGAGCAACTGTTTCGCTCCATCGGTTTCGAGGTCGCCGACGGCCCCGAGATCGAAACCGACTGGCACAACTTCACCGCGCTGAACACGCCCGAAAACCATCCGGCGCGCTCCATGCACGACACCTTCTATGTACTCGACGCTGCGGGCAAGGTGCAGGAGGACGTGCTTCTGCGCACGCACACCAGCCCGGTGCAGATTCGCCACATGCTCGCGCATGTCGAGCGCTACAAACATCTCGATGTGATGCCGGAAATACGCGTCATCGCGCCCGGCCGCGTCTATCGCGTCGATTCCGACGCCACCCATTCGCCGATGTTCCACCAGGTCGAAGGGCTCTGGGTCGGCGAGAACGTCAGCTTTGCCGACTTGAAGGGCGTGGTCGCCGATTTCCTGCGCCGCTTCTTCGAATCCGACGATCTCACGGTGCGCTTCCGCCCGTCCTTCTTCCCGTTCACCGAGCCGTCCGCAGAGTTCGACATGGCCTACATGAGTGGCCCGCGCAAGGGCCAGTGGCTGGAACTCGGCGGTTGCGGCATGGTGCATCCGAACGTGTTGCGTTTCGGCGGTATCGACCCTGAGAAGTACACCGGCTTCGCCTTCGGCATGGGCCCCGATCGCCTGACCATGCTGCGCTACGGCATCAATGACCTGCGCCTGTTCTTCGACGGCGATCTGCGCTTCCTTTCGCAGTTCCAATAATTATGCAATTCCCAGAATCCTGGCTGCGCGCCCTCGTCAATCCTCCGCTCTCGACGGCGGAACTCTGCCATCTGCTGACCATGGCGGGGCTGGAGGTCGAGGAAACGAAAGCTGTCGCCCCCGAGTTCTCGAACATCGTCGTCGCCCGCGTGCTCTCCACCGAGAAGCATCCCGACGCCGACAAGCTCAAGCTGTGCAAGGTCGACACCGGCGAACACGGCGTGCTGCAAATCGTCTGCGGCGCACCGAATGTGGCGCCCGACATGGTCGTGCCTTGCGCACTGGTTGGCGCCAAGCTGCCTGGCATCGAGATCAAGCGCGCCAAGGTGCGGGGGATCGAAAGCTTCGGCATGCTCTGCTCGGCACGCGAACTGGGGCTGTCCGAGGACCACGGCGGTCTGCTGCCGCTGCCCGCCGACGCGCCCATCGGCCAGAACGTGCGCCAGTACCTGAATCTCGACGACACCCTAATCACCCTCAAGCTGACGCCCAACCGCGCCGACTGCCTCTCGCTCACCGGCATCGCCCGCGAAGTCGCTGCCCTGACCGGAGCAGCGCTGACGCTGCCGCAGGTTGCGCCCGTCGCCCCCGTGCATGAGGAAACGCGCGCCGTGGTGCTGGATGCGCCCGCCGCCTGCCCGCGCTACTGCGGCCGCATCGTGCGCGGCGTGAATGCGAAAGCGCCGACGCCGGACTGGATGAAGCAGCGCATCGAGCGCTGCGGTATCCGCTCGATCTCGGCTCTGGTCGACGTCACCAACTACATCATGCTCGAACTCGGGCAGCCGCTTCATGCCTTCGACGACGCGGAACTCGAAGGCGCGATCCATGTGCGCTGGCCACTGGCAGGCGAACAACTGCTGCTGCTGAACGAGCAAACCGTCACGCCCGGCGCCGACACCGCGTTAATCGCCGACGACGCCAAACCTCTGGCCATGGCCGGCATCATGGGCGGCGAACACTCCGGCATCTCCGATACCACGACCGACCTGTTCCTCGAAAGCGCCTTCTTCGCGCCCGTCGCCATCGCCGGCAAGGCCCGCGCCCTGGGCTTCTCCAGCGACGCCTCCTACCGCTACGAGCGCGGCGTCGATTTCGAATTGCAGCGCAAGGCCATCGAGCGGGCGACGCAATTGATCGTCGACATCTGCGGCGGCATGCCTGGCCCGGTGGTCGAGGCCGTCGCAGCGGACCACCTGCCCAGGCGCGCACCGGTGAAGCTGCGTACCGCGCGGGCAGCCAAAGTGATCGGCATTCCGCTGGCTGCGGCGCAAGTCGAAGAACTGATGGCGGGCCTGGGTTTTGCCTACAACCGCAGCGGCGATGAATTCGTCGTCACCCCGCCCTCGCACCGCTTCGACATCGAGATCGAGGAAGACCTGATCGAAGAAATTGCGCGCCTCCATGGCTACGACAACATTCCCTCGCCACCGCCGCAAGGCCGGCTGGAGATGCTGCCGGTCGTTGAGTCGCGCCGTTCGCCCATGCAGGCACGACGCCTGATGGCCGAGCGCGGCTTCCACGAAGTCGTGAATTACAGTTTCGTCGAATCCGCCTGGGAGACCGATTTTTCCGGCAATGCCCAGCCCATCGTTTTGGCCAACCCGATTGCCAGCCAGATGGGCGTCATGCGCACCAGTCTCATCGGCGGGCTCGTCGGCACGCTGGTCGCCAACCGCAAGCGCCAGTTGGACCGTGTGCGTGCCTTCGAGGTCGGCCGTTGTTTTAGTTACGACGTCACGCCCGCAAGCGGGCATGAGTCTTCTCTGAAACTTCGTTTTATGCGCGATGAGGCCCAGGCTCAAGTGCCGGGATTCCGCCAGCCCTTGCGGTTAGCCGCCATCGGCGCCGGCTCGGTGCTGCCGGAACAGTGGGATACCGCCACGCGCAAAACCGACTTCTTCGACCTCAAGGGCGACCTCGAAGCGCTGTGCGCGCCACGCCGACTGCGTTTCGAGAAGACCCATCATCCGGCGTTGCATCCGGGACGATCTGCCGCCGCCTTTCTCGGCGACACCCACGTTGGTGTCATCGGCGAGCTGCATCCGCTGTGGGTGCAGAAATACGAACTCGGCACGGCGCCGGTGGTGTTCGAGATCGAACTCGAAGCGCTGCTGGCGACGCCGATGCCGGAATACCGCGAAGTTTCGCGCCAGCCCGCGGTCGTTCGCGACATCGCGCTCGTCGTGCCGACGGAACAGACCCTGCAACCGCTGCTCGATGCTTTGCGTAACGCAGCGCCGGCCATTGTCCGCGACATCGCGCTGTTCGACGTATTCCTTGGCAAGGGACTGCCCGACGGGCAAAAAAGCCTTGCGTTCCGGGTAGTTATGCAAGATACTGAACGGACTTTGGCGGACACCGAAGTCGATATCGCAGTTGCGCGCCTGATCGAAACCGCCCAGAACGAATTCGGCGCAGCGCTTCGCAATTGAAGGGATGGAATGTGACAATGACATTGACGAAAGCGGAGTTGGCCGACTTGTTGTTCGAAAAGGTCGGGCTCAACAAGCGCGAAGCCAAAGATATGGTAGAAGCATTTTTTGAGGAAGTCCGCACCTCGCTCGAAAGCGGAGACAGCGTCAAGCTTTCCGGTTTCGGCAACTTCCAGTTGCGCGACAAGCCGCAGCGTCCGGGCCGCAACCCCAAAACCGGCGAGGAAATCCCGATCACCGCACGCCGCGTTGTCACTTTCCACGCCAGCCAGAAGTTGAAGACCACCGTCGAGAATCTCCAGCTCCATGGCGACGCACGCGCTGAATAGTCCCAAGGACGACCTGCCGCCGATCCCCGCCAAGCGTTATTTCACGATAGGCGAGGTCAGCGAACTGTGCGGCGTCAAGCCGCACGTGCTGCGCTACTGGGAACAGGAATTCACGCAACTGCGGCCGGTCAAGCGCCGCGGCAACCGGCGCTACTACCAGCACCACGAAGTCCTGCTGGTGCGCCGCATCCGCGAACTGCTCTACCAGGAAGGCTTCACCATCAGCGGCGCACGCAATCGTCTGGACGAACCGCACGCCCCCCGGCACGACACCCACGAAATACCTTCGTCATCGATGGCGACACCGCTGTCGCTGCGCGCCGAACTAGCCAGCATTATCGATTTCCTGCGCGCGTGAGCCGCACGATCCTGCTATACTCCGCCGCTCAGTCGGGGCGTAGCGCAGCCTGGTAGCGCACTTGCATGGGGTGCAAGGGGTCGCGAGTTCGAATCCCGCCGCCCCGACCATAATAGAAACAATCACTTGGGCCACTCTTCGGGGTGGCCTTTGTGTTTCTTGTTTCGGGGAGTGCTCGATTTACCCATACTTTACCCATACTTTACCAATACCGTTAAGCGATGCTAGGGTACTCGCTTGCGGCTCCTTCGGATGGGTTGCAGGAGGATGGGACGCCCTCAAGAAGCCCCCGGCACCCCCCAAACCAGCCTGCCGCGCCTATGGGATTCACTTCGGGGTTGTCGGGTAGATTTAGGAGCGTCCGCCAACGTCCGAGACAATGGATACGGTTACGTTTCGGCATCTAAGTATCGCTGTGGCATTATGGTGGCTTTCGATGCTCATATAGGAAACGCATATGCCCGCCGTCGAACAGCCTACAGCCGAAGATGTTGCAGAATGGATGGTCAGAGGAATTCAAGCTAATTGCTGGCTTTATCAAAAAAGGAGCTGCTGGACACGGGAGCGACCAACCTCAAGATTTTCGCGCATCCAGACCGCAAGGCGCTGCTGCTACCGTTGATGAAGCGGGCGGAACTGGTGATGGCGGACTATGAGGAGTGGATTGGTTCGGATGGAACGTCGATTACGCTGGGTGCCTCGGCCGACACGGGAAACGTGGTGGCGGCGCCATGAAACCTGATTCTGTGCATCGTAGTGCCGTCAGCGCCGACTTTTGTGTGGAACAAAGAGCATAAATCGTCATGAGCAAGAAAATCACCCAGCAAGACCCTTCCGCCGAACACCTCGTCGTGTTTCAGGAGAAAGCCATCCGCCGGCTCTGGAACAATCAGGAATGGTGGTTTTCCGTCGTCGATGTCTGCGGCGTCCTGACCGACAGCCCTGATGCCGGCGCCTACTGGCGCAAGCTCAAGCAGCGGCTGAGTGCCGAGGGCAGTGAAGTCGTGACGTTTTGTCACGGGTTGAAGCTCGAAGCCCCGGACGGCAAGCAGCGGGTAACCGACTGCGCCAATACCGAAGGCTTGTTCCGCATCATCCAGTCCATCCCCTCGCCCAGGGCGGAACCCTTCAAACGCTGGCTGGCGCAGGTGGGCTACGAGCGGGTGCAGGAAATCGAAAACCCGGAACTCGCCAGCGCTCGCGCCCGCGAGCTATACCGGGCCAAGGGCTACCCGCAGGCGTGGATCGAAAAGCGCCTGCGCTCGATTGCCGTGCGCGGCGAACTGACCGACGAGTGGAAGGAACGCGGCGTGCAGGAGGGCAAGGAATATTCCATCCTCACCGCCGAAATCGCCCGCGCCACCTTCGGCGTAACCCCTGGCGCGCATAGTCGCCTCAAGGGTCTGGACAAGGTCAAGACCGGCAACAAGCTGCGCGACCACATGACCGATCTGGAACTGATTTTCACCATGCTGGGCGAAGCCGGCACCACGGAAATCGCCCGGCGCAAGGATGCCCAGGGTTTTGTCGATAACCGCACGGCGGCCAGGGAAGGTGGCACCATCGCCGGCAATGCCCGCAAGGAACTGGAAGCCAAAAGCGGCAAGCCGGTGGTGAGCCGCAGCAACTACTTGCCGCCGCCAACCGCCGGCGCGGCGCTGGAAAATAATGCGGCGTCTGGTAAGCCGATCAAGCGCAAGGCCGTGGTGCGGCAGAAGAAACCGAAAGAGGGCAAGGCGTAAGTTCCGCTGCGCTGTTCTGCTCGCTTTCGTCGTAAAGCGACTGACTGCTGTCCCACCAGCGCCGACTTATGTCAGGGATTAGCCTCAATCCGATCGGCGTGGGTCTCGAAGTTTTCGTCGAGCGCGAGCGCCGTCAGGGGCTTGTCGCGGGCGATGGAATCCATGATGCACTCGCGATCCGCCATCGCCAGCGGATGCCAGACCAGTTTCATCCCTTGGCCTGGGCCTGTTGACACAGGGCGTCGCGACGGGCGGCAAAGTGCTCACGGGCCGCATCGGCGGGTACGCGTCAACTCCGATCTGAAGTCCAGTCCAGCAAATATTTCGTACCGGTGCTGGCGGCAGGCTGACTTACAGTGTCCAAGGATTAAACACTTGCGGGTAGGGTGCGAAATCCTGCACGTTGCGGGTGACGACGGTAAGGCCGTGGCATTGTGCGGTGGCCATCAGCAGCGAGTCCATCACCGGCAGCGGCTGGCCGGCAAGTTCTGAATGCGCGGAGATTTGCGCCCAGACGTGGAGTGCAGCCGCGTCGAGCGGAAGGATGCGCCCAGCGAAGCGCTGTTCCACCTTGCCCAGCCAGGCGGTTAGCCTCTGGCTGCGGCGCGGGTCGGTGGCGCGGAGCTTGAGGATGCCTTTCTCGATTTCGCCCAGGGTGATGACGCTGATGAACAGGCTGGCTTCGTCCTGTTCATCCAGCCAGGAGATTACTTTAACCGCTGGGGCTTTCTTGGCGTATTCGGAAAGTGCGCAGGTGTCCAGCAGCCAGCTCATAGCGCAATGTCGCGCCCGGTGTCGCGGCTGCGGGAAATGTCCAGGTCTTCCGCTGCGAGGTCGGGGCACAGTAGCGCGCTGGAGAGCTTGGTCCGGTGGCGGGTAAGCCGGGCGTACTCTTCCGCCGAAACGACTACCGCCGTGGGCTTGCCGTGGACGGTGACCGTTTGCGCATCGCCGCTCGCCGCCCGCTTGATGAGCTGGCTGAAGTTGCCCTTCGCTTCTTGCAATTGCCATTCACTGTGCATGATGTCCTCCGTTGATTCTGGCCAGACTGGCCAGAACTTAACACAACGCTTGCGGGTTGGCTATGCTTAACTTGATTTCGCTCGTAGCAGGATCACATTGTCCGCATCCTTCCGCGTCAGCAGAATCAATGGAACTAAACGGAAAGGCCAATCTTCGGGTTGGCCTTTCTCTTTTTCGGCCCGAAATTGTTGCGCGAAATTTGTCAGCGCAATGGTTCGCGCATATGATACGAACCCCTGATTCGAACATCCCGCAGGTAGCGACATGACGATGCGGCAACGCGGTTTCACGATGGTGGAAATGATGGCCGTGCTGGCGATTATTACCATTATGGCGATGATGGCCATTCCGACCTACCTGGATCGAATTGTCCGGCAACAGATCGAGGCGGCGTTGCCGCTGGCCGACATTGCCAAGAAGCCCGTGGCCGATCAGTGGGCCTTGCTGCTGAGCTTCCCCGCCGACAATGCGGCAGCGGGCTTGCCCGTCGCCGACAAAATCGTCAGTAACTACGTCAGCTCTCTGACGGTGCAGGATGGCGCGATCCATATCGCCTTCGGCAATCGAGCCAGCGGCGCGATCAAGGGCAAGATACTGACGCTGCGTCCGGCGGTCGTCGCCGACGAGCCGGTGGTGCCAGTCGCGTGGGTATGCGGCACAGCGGAGGCTCCAGACAAAATGACGGTAAAGGGCGAAAACCGCACCAGCGTGCCGGACACCTTCCTGCCCCTGGCTTGCCAGACGCTCAAGCGCAAATAGCACCACCGTGAGCGCAGCCGTCCGCCGTGCCGCCGGGATGATCTGAGCGTGCTGAAACTCTCCGCGCAACCGCTCTGGCAGGTCGGCTTCCGGCCATTTTTTGCGCTGGCGTGCCTATCCGGCATGAGCCTGCCGGTCATCTGGGCCCTGATCTATACCGGCTTCGTCAGTGCGCCGTCCGCATCGTTTTCCGTATTTCAGTGGCATGCCCACGAAATGTTCTACGGCTTCGGCTGGGCGGCGCTCGGCGGCTTCTTGCTGACGGCGACCAAGAACTGGGTCCGCATCCGCGGCTACCACGGCGCCTCGCTGATGTTTCTCGCCGCCGCCTGGCTCTTCGAACGCGCCGGCATGTGGTACGGCGGCGCGTGGCCGCCCTTCCTCTTTTTCGTATCGAACAACCTGTTTCTGCTGGCGATAGTCGCCATGGTGATGTGGACGCTGATCCGCCATCGCGGCAACGACGCCTATCGCGACAACTATTTTTTTGTCGTCCTTCTCCCGCTATTTCTCATCGCCAAGCACCTGCTGCTCGGGACCGACACCTTCCCCACCGGCTGGAGCATGACGCTGGGCCTGTTTCGGCTCGCCTTCCTGATCATGCTCGAACGCACCCTGAGTCAGTTCATGAAAGGCATCTTCCAGGCCGACATCCTGCGCAATGCACGGCTGGACTTCGCCATCAAGCTGCTCGCTCTGGCCCTCGTCGGTACCGAGTTGATGCCGTCTGCGCTCGCCGCCGGCCTCGACCTGCTGCTGGCGCTGCTGCTGGCGGTACGCTTCGTCTTCTGGCAGCCGCTGCTGGCGATGCGCCGACTCGATATCGGCATCATGTATCTGGGCTATATCGCCATCGTCGCGCAACTGCTGCTCGACTTCCTCGACCGCAGCATCCATCCGGACTGGATCGGCAACGTTCCCGCCCATGTCTTCAGCTTCGGCGCCATGGGACTCATCTTCCCCGCCATGCTGATACGAATCTCGAAAGGCCATACCGGGCGAACAGTCGCGTTCGACGCGGCCGACCGGTTCGCGTTGTGGCTCATGATTCTGGCACTGGTGGTGCGCGTCATTGCGCCGCAGTTGCTGCCCACCGGATATGCCTACTGGATTGCGCTTGCGGCCTTATGCTGGTTCGCCTGTTTCGCCCTGCTCGGCTGGCGCTACATCCCCTATCTGATGCAGCCCAGAGTGGACGGCAAGGAGCATTGAAAGGACCGAAGCCATGCGTCGTCGCCTGCTGATCATCGCGCTGTCGACATGCTTTGGCGGCAGCATGAGCAGCGGCCTGCCGCTGTTCACCACCCCGGCATGGGCCGGCGAAGTCGCCGTTTCCGCTCCCGCGGTGCAGTTGGCTCTGGTGTTCCATGCCGGAATCGAACCCGCGGCATATTGGGTCAGCGAGAAATACGACGGCGTGAGGGCGATCTGGGATGGCCACGAACTTCGGTTTCGCAGCGGACGCCGCGTTCCCGCTCCCGACTGGTTCGTCGCCGCGCTGCCGTCCGAGCCGCTGGACGGCGAATTGTGGCTGGGCCGCGGCCGTTTCGACGAGTTGTCGGCCATCGTCCGCAAGACGAGTCCGCTAGACTACGAATGGCGCCGGATACAGTACATGATCTTCGACCAGCCTGGCGGTGCCGGCACGTTTGACGAACGCCTTCAACACCTGCAAGGACTTATCGATGGCCGCGGCACCGCCTGGCTGAGGCTTATCCGGCAGTTTCGCGTCGCCGACCGCGACGCGCTGACGCGTGAGTTGCACGCGGTGGTAAGCGGCGGCGGCGAAGGACTGATGCTGCATCGCGCCGACGCCCTCTATCGATCTGGCCGCAACGACGATCTGCTCAAGCTCAAGCTGCGGCAAGATGCCGAGGCAACCGTCGTCGGCCACGAACCCGGCAAGGGTCGGCTCGCCGGCAAGCTCGGCGCCTTGCGTCTCAAGACACCCGAGGGCCGGGAATTCCGGCTCGGTTCCGGATTCAGCGACGAAGAACGCGCCCATCCGCCGGCTGTCGGCCGCACCGTCACCTACCGCTACCAGGAATTGACCAAACAAGGCATCCCGCGCTTTCCGCGCTATTGGCGGACGCACGAGGAGTTCTGACACAGGCCGCAGGCTATTGAGCGCCGAATTGCAATGGGCCAGGGATGCCCCAAACGGTCCGGCGGAAGATACCGACCCGTCCACGAAAAAACCGCCCGCAGGCGGTTTGATCTTGGGTAGCACTACCAATTTCCCGGGGAAATTGGTAGGCGCGATTGGACTCGAACCAACGACCCCCACCATGTCAAGGTGGTGCTCTAACCAGCTGAGCTACGCGCCTGCAAGTTTCGATTCAGGCTCATTCCCGCGTGGGCGGGCCTGATACCGCAACCAAAAGAGGCGCGAATTCTACATCAACCGCGCCTCGCGTCAAACAAATTTCGGCCAAATTTCAGCCGGTCAGGGCCAGCCTGATCTGCTCCAGCGTCGATTGGTCGTCGATGGTGGTGAGATCGCCCGGATCGCGGCCTTCGGCAATGGCCTGGATCGATCGGCGCAGCATTTTGCCTGAGCGGGTTTTGGGCAGGCCGGTAACGAAATACACGCGCTTGGGCCGGGCGATGGCGCCGAGGTTCTCGTCGACGACTTTCTTGACTTCCTTCTCCAGCGCTTCGCGCAGCTCGGGCGTCGCGATGCGGGCGGCATCTTTCACCACCGCGAAGGCCACCGGCTCCTGGCCCTTCAACTGGTCATTGACGCCGACCACGGCCACTTCGGCGATCGCGCTGTGGCCCTGCACCGCTTCCTCGATTTCGCGCGTGCCGAGACGGTGGCCGGCAACGTTGATGACGTCGTCGGTGCGGCCGAGAATGAAATGGTAGCCCTCCTCGTCCTTGATGCCCCAATCGAAGCTCGAATACACCAGCGGCTCTTTGAACAGACTGAAATAGGTGGAAACGAAGCGGTCGTCCTGACCCCAGACGGTGGACAAACAACCCGGCGGCAGCGGTGGCAACACGCCGACAATGCCCTTCTCGTTGGCCGCGCACTCGGTGCCGTCTTCACGGAAAATCTTCAGGTTGAAACCATAAGCCGGGAAACTCGGCGTACCGAACTTGATCTTCGTCTTTTCGACGCCCGGCGCGCACGTCAGCATGGCCCAGCCGCTCTCGGTCTGCCAATAGTGGTCGATCACCGGCAGGCCGAGTTCACCCATGATCCATTCGTGCGTCGGCTGGTCGAGCGGCTCGCCGGCCAGGAACAGGTGCTTGAGCGAGGAGAGGTCGTACTTCTTGAGATAGGCCGGGTCGTGTTTCTTCAGCACGCGAATGGCGGTCGGCGCCGAGAACATGACATTGACTTTGTACTTCTCGACCAGGCTCCACCAGATGCCGGCGTCGGGCCGGATCGGCGTGCCTTCGTACATGACGGTGGCCATGCCGGCGATCAGCGGGCCATAGACGATGTAGCTGTGGCCGACCACCCAGCCGATGTCGGAGGTGGCGAAATAGGTTTCGCCCTCGCCGCCGCAGTAGATGTGCTTCATCGAGGCGGCCAGCGCCACTGCGTAACCGCCGGTGTCGCGCTGCACGCCCTTGGGCTTGCCGGTGGTGCCGGAGGTGTAGAGGATGTAGGAGGGCTCGGAGGATTCCATCCAGGTGCAGGGCACGTCGGCATCCATATGCTGGGCGCGCAACGTCGCGTAATCGACATCGCGTCCCGCCACCTTGGCGAAATCCGTGTCGATGCCGCGGTCTATCATCAGCACCTTCGCCGGCGGAAATTGCGCAATCTTGCAGGCCTCGTCGAGCAGGTGCTTGTAGGGCACGGCCTTGCCCCCGCGCATGCCGGCATCCGAAGACACGATCAGCTTGGGTTTGGCGTCGTCGATGCGGGTGGCCAGCGAACCCGAAGCGAAACCGCCGAACACCACCGAATGAATGGCGCCGATGCGGGCGCAGGCGAGGATGGCGAAGGTCGCCTCGGCGATCATCGGCATGTAGATCAGCACGCGGTCGCCCTTGGCCACGCCCAACGACTGCATGATCGCCGCCATGCGCATGACTTCGATCTTGAGTTCGGCGAAGGAGTAAATCTTTTCTTCGTTGGTCTCGGTCGAGACGTAGATCAGCGCGCGGGCGTCGGGACGCCTGGCGGCATGGCGATCCACGGCGTTGTAGCAGAGGTTGGTTTCGCCGCCGGAGAACCACTTGACGAAGGGCGGCTTGGAGTAGTCGCAAATTTGTTGCGGGGGCTTGTGCCAGGCTATCAGTTGCGCCTGCTCGCCCCAGAAGGCATCGGGTTGCTCGATCGAACGCTGGTAAAACTCCTGGTAGGTCGTCATGACTTCTCCCTCTTTATCTTTGGAATGACTCAAGCGGCAATGTTCACCACGATGCGGCCCCTGACGCGGGCCTTCAGAAAATCGTCGAAGACGTTCGGCAGTTCGTCGAAACCGATCACCCGCGTCAGCGCCGCCAGATGGGGCGGCTTCATGTCGGTGGCGAGCCGGCGCCAGACCTCGGCGCGCTGCGCCATGGCGCAATTGACCGAGTCGACGCCGAGCAGGCTGACGCCGCGCAGGATGAAAGGCATCACCGTCGTGTTGAACTGAAAGCCCGCCGCCAGCCCGATGCTGGCGAGCGTGCCGCCGACCTTCATGGTGCTCGCCATCCACGACAGCACGTCGCCGCCGAGGTTGTCCACCGCACCGGCCCAGGTCTCGCCGCCCAGCGGCTTGATCTTGGCCAGATCGAGCGACTGGCGGAGCCAGACCTCCTTCGCGCCCAGTCCCTTGAGGTAGTCGGTTTCCTGTTCCTTGCCCGTCAGCGCAACGACGTCATAGCCGAGTTTCGCCAATATTTCGACGGCGATGCTGCCGACGCCGCCGGTGGCGCCCGAGACGATCACCGGGCCGTTGGCCGGTTTGAGCCCCTCATGCTCCATGCGCACCACCGCCAGCCCCGCCGTGAAGCCGGCGGTGCCCAGCGACATTGCCTCCCGGAGCGACAGCCCGGCAGGCAGCTTGAGCGCCCAGTCGGCCGGCACGCGCGCCAGTTCGGCATAGCCGCCGTGACGGGCGACACCGATGTCATAGCTGGTGGCAATCACCTCGTCGCCGACGACGAAACGGGCGTCGCCGCTTTCCGTCACGGTGCCGGCCAGATCGATGCCGCCGACACAGGGAAAGCGGCGGATGATGCGACCGGCGCCGGTCGCCGCCAAGGCATCCTTGTAATTGACGCTGGAGCAGGCCACCTTGATCGTGACCTCGCCCGGATCGAGTTGCGCTTCGTCCATAGCGACGAAGCGGCTGGCGACCTTGCCGTCCTCCTGATGGATCATGTAGGCCTTGAAAGTCACGGCGCGTCCCTCCGGATTTGGATACGATTCCGCCGCATGGCGGATCGAAGCGGATTATATAGAAGCCAATCTGACTTATGGCTTACGCAGCCAGAAGGGTTTACAGACGCTGGGGGCACGGCTATAGTCCGTCCCCATGCTTTTCAGCCCATCCCTGAAGCGGGCGATCCTGATCCTGGGTCTCCTGGCTGCCTGCGGCGCCCGCGCCGACGAACTGCCGCCCGCCCACGAGCCGACCACCTTCGTAGACCGCGTCGTCGACCGCGCATCGACATCCGTCGCCTCGGTACAAAACACGCTGGAAACAGCGCTCGACCTCATCGGCATCCGCTATCGCCGCGGCGGCACCTCGCCCGAAACCGGCTTCGACTGCTCCGGCTTCGTCGACCACGTCTTCAAGGAAGGCCTGGGGCTCTATCTGCCGCACAACGCCCGCCAGATCAGCAAGACCGGCGAAGCGGTAGGCAAGCACGAACTCCAGCCCGGCGATCTCGTCTTCTTCAACACCATGCGCCGCGCCTTCTCGCACGTCGGCATCTACCTCGGCGACAACAAGTTCGTGCATGCGCCGCGCGTAGGCGGCACCGTGCGCGTCGAGGACATGAGCGAATCTTACTGGCGCAAGCGCTTCAACGGCGCCCGGCGCGTGACTGCCGAATAGGCACTTACCGCCGCGCGGTTTCCCGCAGCTTCCCCAGCTTCTCCCTGATCTCGGGCAGCATCGCCGCAACCGCCTTCTCCCCTTCGAGCACGGCGACATGACGCCCCTGGAAGTCGGTGGCCGATACCCCCGCGGTCGCCGGCCGGATCACGACATCCGCTTCTGCCAGTTCGATGCGGCCCATGCTCTGGCCCATGATGGCGAAGGTCTGCAGCATCACATCGAACGTACTCCTGGTTCTGCCGTGCCGCGGCTTGGCCGAGATATCGACGGCGATGACGAAGTTCGCACCCATGGCTTTCGCCGCCCGCACCGGGATAGGGCTTACCAGACCGCCATCGACGTACTCGCGGCCGTTGATGGTCACGGGCTGGAACACGCCCGGCACGCTGCCCGATGCGCGCACCGCCATGCCCGTGTCGCCGGTGCGAAACACCACCGCCTCGCCCGATTGAAGATCGGTGGCGACGGCGCCGAAGGGCTTGGCGAGTTTCTCCAGCGTGCGGTTGCCGACCGCCTTGTTGATGAAAACCTGCAAGGCCTCGCCCTTGAATACGCCGCGATCCGGCAAGGTCCAGTCGCCGATCTGGCGCTCTTCCATTTCCAACGCGACTTTCTGCAACTCGAAGCCGTTGTTGCCGGCGGCGTAAAGCGCACCGACCACCGCTCCGGCACTGGTGCCGACGATCATGTCCGGCACGATGCCCTGCGCCTCCAGCGCCTTGATGACGCCGATGTGGGCGAAGCCGCGCGCCGCGCCGCCGCCAAGCACCAAGGCAACTTTGGGCGGCGGTGCCGTTGCCGCGGGCGCCTTGCCGAGATCGGCGCAGCCCGCCGCTAGAAGGCCAAGCGCCGCCGCACAGAGAGTGAGCAATCGTTTCATGGCGGCCGATTCTAGCGCATGGCCTCCGTCCGCCATCCGCTCAGCGGTCGGCCCAATTCACGGGGCGGACATCAACCCTATTGCCAACAACGGCAATTCCGTCTATATAACCAAGCTCAGCAGGCGACCCGCGACCCCGGCGTACACCTTTTAAGCGATACCGAACGGAAGGGGTTGGCGCTTTGAGCAGGCAACGCATCGCAGGTAACGAAATTCGCGTCGGGCACCCGCTGCCCTGGGATGTGTGCGACGCTCACGGTACGCTCCTGCTGCGGCGCGGTTTTGTTATCGACTCGCAAAAAGCCCTGGATCGGCTGCTCGACGACGGGCTGTTCCTCGGCGACAAATTTGGCAGCGAACCACCGCGCAAGCCGGAACCCGAACCTGAAAATCCCAGCGCGCTCCAGTACCTGATGGATGCGCGCCGCCTGGTCGGTTCCCCCACTCAGGACTTGTCGTCCATCCAGGATTTTCCGGGACGCGTGCAACGCATCGCGAAACTCATCGACCTCGCCTGCCAGACCAATCCCGACGTCGCCATCGCCTCCATCCTGCTGCTGCAAGACTACAGCTACACGGTGCGCCATCACATCAACACGGCCATCGTCGCCAACCTGCTGGCCCGCGCCATGGACATGCCCGGCGACCAGGCCCGTCTGGTAACAGCGGCGGCGCTGACCATGAACGTCAGCATGTACGAAATCCAGGACAAGCTGAACGACGTCAAGGGGCCGCTCAACGACCGCATCCGCGGCATGATCCATACCCACCCGCAACAAAGCGAGCAGCGCCTGCGCAAGTACGGCGTCGACGAATCCTACTGGCTCAAATGCGTGGAGCAGCATCATGAACGCGAGGACGGCAGCGGCTACCACCAGGGCATACTGGGCGCCGTCATCGAACCGGGCGCCAAGATCGTCGGTCTGGCCGACCGCTACTGCGCGCAAATATCCATTCGCAACTATCGCCCCGTACGCGCCCCCAACGCCGTGCTGCGCGACCTCTACATAGAGAGCGGCGCGGAAATCGACCCCATCGTCGCCGCCTACCTGATCCGCATCGTCAGCATCTATCCGCCCGGAACCATCGTGCGCCTGCGCAATGCCGAGGTTGCGGTCGTCGTCTCGCCCGCCGACAACCCCGATACGCCCACCGCCTACGCCGTGCTCGGCCCAAGCGGTGCGGCGCTCGCCGTGCCGTCGATCCGCAAGACCGATCGCGACGACTACAAAATCCAGGACGTGATCACGCTCGACAAGGTCGATTTCCCGATCCAGATGTCGCGACTCTGGGGCGACGCCGCCCGCATCCGCTAAACCCGGAACCGTCACATCCGTCCGCCGACGGCCGCGACGGAAACCGCCGCCGCGCGGGTAATATGGTCGGCAGCGACTTTCGCTGCGACCCTCCTTCCATGATTCCCTGGCTACCCGCAGAACCCGTCTTCCCGCCGGTCGAATCGGCGCTGTCCGAACCCAACGGGCTGCTTGCCGCCGGCGGCGACCTCTCGCCGCAGCGACTCGTCGCCGCTTATATCCACGGCATATTCCCGTGGTACTCCGCCGGCGAGCCCATCCTGTGGTGGAGCCCCGATCCGCGCATGGTGCTGTTCCCGGACGAAATCGCCATCTCGCGCTCGCTGGCGAAAACCCTGCGCAACCAGGCCTATGAAGTCCGTCTCGACACCGCCTTCGCCGACGTCGTCGCCGCCTGCGCTGCGGCGCCGCGCCAGGGCCAGGCCGGCACCTGGATCAGCCCGGAAATGCAGGCCGCTTACCGCCGCCTGCATGCGCTCGGCTTCGCCCACAGCGTGGAAACCTGGATGGACGGCAAACTCGCCGGCGGGCTCTACGGCATCGCCATCGGCCGCGTCTTCTTCGGCGAATCCATGTTCATGCGCGCACGCGACGCCTCGAAAATCGCGCTGGCCCATCTCGGCGTGCAACTGCAACGGCGCGGATTCGGCATAATAGACTGCCAGATGGAAACCTCGCACCTCGCCTCCCTCGGCGCCCGCCCGATTCCGCGTCGGGAATTCAGCGCCCTGCTCGACCGCCTCGTTACCGACAACGTAACGCCCGGCCGCTGGCCCGCGGACGACGTCCTGAACGCATACCGGGTTCGCTGAAATGACCCACCTGCGCGACCTGCCGCCCTTCCCGCTGCTCCAGTTCTATTCCACGGCGCCCTATGGCTGCTCTTACCTCCCCGGCCGCATCGCGCGCTCGCAGGTCGCCACACCCACCCACCTGATCGATTTCGACACCTACGGCGAACTCGTACGCACCGGCTTTCGCCGCAGCGGCGTATTCACCTACCGCCCCTATTGCGACGCCTGCCGCGAATGCCTGCCGATGCGCGTGCTGACCGAAGGATTCGTTCCCACGCGCAGCCAGCGCCGTGCGGCGAAGCAGCATGGCGATCTCGCCGCCTTCGACCGCCCGCTGACATTCAGGGAAGAACACTACGCGCTCTACCAGCGCTATCAAGTGATACGCCACCAGGGCGGCGGCATGGACCAGGACAGCCGCGACCAATACGCGCACTTCCTGCTGCAAACCCATGTCGACAGCCGCCTGATCGAGTTCCGCGAAAACGGCGAACTGCGCATGGTCAGCATCGTCGACCTGCTCTCCGACGGACTCTCGTCCGTCTACACCTTCTACGACCCGGAACTCGGCGGCAACAGCTTCGGCACCTACGCCGTCCTCTGGCAGATATCCCTCTGCCGGCAACTCGGCCTGCCCTATCTCTACCTCGGCTACTGGATCAAGGACAGCCGCAAAATGGCCTACAAAGCCAGCTTCCGCCCGCACGAGATTTTCCGGCTTGGGCGCTGGCAGGATATGCCGTAGGTAACTAACGCTCAGTCTTTGGAAGCGCCCTCTGCCTCATCCACAATCGCCGAACCGTCTTCGCCCCAGCGTACCTTGGCGGCCACTTCCGGCGGCACCGGCTCCGGCGTCGAAACCACTGCCGATGCCGCGCCAGCCTTTTCCGCAAGCTGCCGGTTCTCCATCATCAGTTCACGATAGTTCAGCGCCTGGGCGATGGCCGATACCAGCACGTAGTCGTTCCAGGGCTTGGAAAGAAAACGGTAGATGTCGGCGCCGTTGACGGCGTCGGCGAAGGCGTTGAGATCGGAATAACCGGAGATGATGAGGCGGGCCGCATCGGGCTGCATTTCCCGCGCCCGGGCCAGGAACTCGACGCCGTTCATGCCGGGCATGCGGTAGTCGGCCAGAAACAGGTCGAAGGCTTGCTGCCCGGCCCGCTCCAGCGCCACCGTCGGGGACTCGAAGATCTCGACTTCAAGCTTGTAGCTCAGGCGGCCGTAGGTGCAGGGCACCCGTTGCAGCAGCCGGCGCAGGGCGTGGAGGACGCCGATCTCGTCGTCGACAATCATGATGCGGCTCATTCCGGTACCCCCATTTGAACCACGGCGAACACGGCGACACGGCGAAACCGGCCGATGCGAGGAACATTCAGGCACGCATCTGTCGCTTGCCAAACTCGGCACGCACAAGACTTCTCGCCGTGCCCGCCGTGTTCGCCGTGGTGAAGCATTTTCCCGGAAGTCACGGTTTGGCCTCCTGTTTGACGAAGAGCGTCAGCTTGTGTCCTTCGTTGTTCTCCAGCCGCGCCAGTTGCTCGAGTACATTGGCATCCAGCACATGGCCCTTCGACAGCAGCATGTAGCCATCCTTGTGCATCAGGTCGCGCGTCAGCGTCATGCCCGCGCGTGCGGCGGCGGGATAAATCGGCACTTCGACGATCTCGTCGTGCAGGGTCTCCGCCAGCATGCCGGCGAAAGCGTCCGCCACCTGAGGGTCGTAGCGTTTGCCGCGGTTGTCGAGGATGAAAGTCAGCGCCTCGGCCGGTTTGAGCGCCCGATTCACCAGGAGGCCGGCCACCAGGGCATCGTAGTCGTTGGCGACCGAGATGATGCGCGCGCCGAGCGGAATCGCCAGACCCACCAGCCGGTCCGGAAAGCCGCTGCCGTCGAAGTTCTCGTGATGATGGCGTATCAGCGGCGCCGCGCCTTTGAGCTGGTCTACACCGAGTATCACCATCTGGCCCTTGACCGGATGCTTCATCACCTCGGCGCGCGTCTCGGCCGACAGCGCATTGAACGGGCGCTCAAGAATCGCGTCGGGCAGGCCGATCTTGCCGATGTCGTGCAAGAGCGCCGCCATCAGCACGTCCTGGGCGGCCGCGTCGTCGAGCCCCAGGCGCTGCGCCAGACCGCGCGCATGCTCGGCGACGCGGCGCGAGTGTCCGGCCAGCTTGGTGCCGCGCAATTCGATGAGACCGGAAAACACGCGCACCGTGGCCATGAAGCCGCGCTTCAGCTCCTTGTGCGCCTGCTCCAGAAAAGCCAGCGTCTGCTTCACTTCGGAAGTGCGCGCCGCCACCTTCTGTTCCAGACCGGCGTTGAGTTCCTTCAATTCCTCGTTCTGGCGCTGTGTCAGTTCCGCCAGGCGCAGGTTCTCGCGTTCGAGCCGCTTGCGTTCCAGCGAATCCTTGATGGTGCGAACGATCTCCTCGTCGTCCCAGGGCTTGGAAATGTAGCGGTAGATCTCGCCGTGGTTGATGGCGTCTATGGTCGAGGCGATGTCGGCGTAGCCGGTGAGCAGCAGGCGCACAATTTGCGGGTGGCGCGCCCGGACTTCCCTGAGAAACTTGGCGCCGTCCATGTTCGGCATGCGCATGTCGGAGACGACCAGATCGACTGCTTCCTTGCCGAGAGTCTCCAGTCCTTCGGCGCCGCTCTCCGCCGTCAGGATTTTGTAGCCGTGAGGACGGAACAAGCGGCGCAGGGCCGAAAGAATGCTCGGCTCGTCGTCGACGAACAGCAGGGTCAGAGGCCGTTCCACGGTTTCGTTCATGGCCTCAGTCTACTTCATCGAATGGATAATCCGGCACGATCTGTTAAGCCGGCGCCGCGGGTTCCGGCTGCCGTACCGGCAACACGACGCGGAATATGCTGCCCTTGCCCACCTCGCTCTTCACTTCAATACGGCCGTGATGTTTCTGCACGATGCCGTAAGACAGCGACAGCCCGAGGCCGGTACCCTTGCCCACCGGCTTGGTGGTGAAGAACGGTTCGAAGATTCGCGCCAGATGCTCGGGCTTGATGCCCTTGCCGCTGTCTTCCACTTCCACCCAGACGTTCTCGCCGTCAAGGCCGGTGCGAATCGTGATTCGGCCATGATCCTCGATCGCATGGGCGGAATTCACCAGCAGGTTCATGAACACCTGGTTGAGCTGGAAGGGCAGGCACTCGACCGGCGGCAGGTCGCCGTATTCCTTGACCACCTCGGCCTTGTACTTGATCTCGTTGTTGACCACGTTGAGCGTGCTGTCCAGGCCCTTGTGCAGATCGGCCCATTGCCACTCCGCTTCATCGACGTGGGAGAAATCCTTGAGATCCTGAACGATCTTCCTGACGCGGTCCACGCCGTCCTTGGTCTCGTGCATCAGACTGAAAATGTCCTCGCGCAGGAAGGCGAAATCCAACTGCTCCTTGAGCGCATTTACCGCGGCGCATTCGGCGACGTCCGGACCGATGATCGCCTGCGCCCGCTCGTAGGCGTCGAGCACGGCGAAAAGGTTGTTCAGGTAGCGGTCCAGCGAGCCGACGTTGGAGTTGATGAAGCCGATGGGGTTGTTGATCTCGTGCGCCACGCCCGCCGCCAACTGGCCGATGGACGCCATCTTCTCGGACTGCAACAACTGGTTCTGCGCCTGGTGCAGCTTCTCGATCAGGCGCTGCTGTTCCTCGCCCCGCTTCTCCAGCAGGCGGTTGCTGTCCGTCAGCAACTGCATCAGTTCGATTCGCTCCAGCGCACGCACCAGGTAGTCGCCGAACAGGCTCAGCATAACCTCGTCGTCTTCGGTGAAAGTATCGGCCAGGCGTTCGCCGTGGGCGCCGAACAGCTCGCCCTTTTCCTTCTCGGCGAGGTAGATCACGCCCTTGAGCTTGCCGCCGATGCGCATGGGTACGCCCATCAGCGACGTCATCGGCGGGTGACCGGGCGGAAAGCCGCAGGAGCGCGGGTCGGCGCCGATATCGTCCACCCGCAGCGGCCCCGGCTCGCCGAATACTGCCGCCAGGAGCCCCTTGCCTTCCGGCTGATGGCCGATGGCCTTGATATCCGCTTCTTCCATACCGCGCGTGACGAACTCGGCGAGCCCGCCGTCCGCATCGAACACGGCCAATGCGCCGTAGCGGGCGCGCGTCATCTCCATGGCATCGGCAACCACGCGCTGGTAGAAGATTTCGATATCGCCACCGTGATACAGAATGCTGTCGGCGTGGTTGATCTTTTGCAGCGCCTCGTTCCACAGCATCAGGCGCACGTTCGCGGTGGCCAGGCCGCTGATGGCGATGTTCGACTCGGTGTTGTTGCGCCGCGTCGCCTCTTGCAGGCGAACCAGCGCCTGCTCGACGCCGGTCAGCGCATTGATCTCATCCCCCGAAGCGAAGGGCGTGTCGGCATCTCCTGCGGCCATCGCATGGAGAGTATCGACGATGCGTTTGATGCGCCCTTCGTCCACGCTCAAGATGTCTTCCTTCACTCGACACTGCTACAACTGTTCCCAACCGGGCACACCCGCCGGGCTCAGGCTTCGGCGCCGCCAGCCCGCTTGACCATCTCGGCAAGAAAGCGGTTCTCCAGCAGCATACGGCGATGCGCCAGCGCCTGGGCGACGCAGGCCTTAATCTCGTAGTCCTGCCAGGGCTTGGCGACGAAACCGAAGATGTGGGCGGTATCCACCGCATCGATCAGATCGTCCTGGGTCAGTTGGCCGCTGACGAGGATACGGGCGCAGTAGGGCTGGCGCTCCTCGAACTTTTGCAGCAGTTCGATGCCGTTCATCCCGGGCATCTTGTAGTCGGCGAGGATGCAGGAATAGAGCACATCGTCGGCCATCTTGAGGGCTTGCAGCGGCGAGGTGGTCACCTGCACGTTGTTCTTCGCTTCTTCCAGCACGGGCACTTCCTTGCGAGAAATCTCGGCCTGGATCACGGAATACAGGTCATCAACCTGCGTATGGCTGGAGAGCACACGCGCAAGGCTGCTCAATATTCCCGGCTCGTCGTCGACGATCAGTATCTGATCGGCCTCGCCTTCCGCCAGGGACGGCAACGCAATCCCGCGCTGCCGGACCAGGTCGGCCAGGCGCCGGTTTTCCTTGAGCGCGGCGTAAAACTCTATCGCCTGGGCGACGGAACTTTTCAGGAAGTAGTCGTGCCAGGGCTTGGGAATGAAACGGTAGATATGCGTTTCATTGACCATTTTCGCCAGCGCGTCCATGTCGGTCTGGCCCGACAGCACGATGCGCGCGCATTCCGGCTGAATGACCGAGAACGCCTTGAGGAAATCCAGCCCGCTCATGCCCGGCATGCGGTAGTCGCTGATGACGGCGTCGAAGCTCTGGCTCCTGGCGCGTTCCAGCGCCAGGGCGGCGTCGCTGAAGCCTTCGACTTCGTAGCGATAGCGGCCCAGCGGCGGCGTGTTCAGTTCGCGGCGCACCGCATTGACGATATTGGCTTCGTCATCCACGACCAGGACGCGGCGGTAGAGTTCTACAGTCATGAAATGCCCCTATATATTGGGATCGGAAAATTGCTACCGGCCCTAAACCTGTTTGCCCGCCTGTTCCCGACCGGAAAATCCAACGAGGCGGTATCTGAGCGCCTGGCTGATCGTCGCCCTGAGATTCACTGCATCCCAGGGTTTGAACAAAAAGTGATAGACGTTGGCAATATTAATCGCATCGATCAGCATCTGCACGCCCTCTTGCCCGGAAAGCATGATACGAACCGCCTCCGGACAGGTTTCGCGCAACTTGTGGAAAAAAGTGACGCCGTCCATTTCCGGCATCCGGTAGTCGGCAATGACCAGGTCGGGGCACGCTTCCCCGGCCGCCCGCAGCGCCGCGCCCGGCGACGTGTATTTCCCGATGCGGAACAGCCCGCCCTTCGATCCGCTGCCGGCCAGGGCAATTTCCCGCTCCAATGCGCTCAATACCGACGCCTCGTCGTCGACCAGCATCAGTCGGTAAGGCGGCCCAGGCAAACCCGGCCGCGGCGACGTCGAACGCGCCTCCCGCGCCAGTTCGCGCTGATGCAGCGCCAGCGCGATGCGTCCCTTGAGGTCGTATTCGCTCCAGGGCTTGGTCAGCAGGAAATCCACCTGCGCCTCGTTGATCGCCAGGATGGCGCCATCCGCATCGGCAAGACCGGTCAGCAGAATGCGTATCGTTTCAGGCCGGATGCGATGCAGTTCCCTCAGGAAGGAAATGCCGTCCATGGCGGGCATGCGGTAATCGACAATGGCGATGTCGAACTGGGCATCCGGCTGCCGGATGCGTTCCAGCGCTTCGCGCGGATTGACGAAAGCCTCGATCTCCAGGCCATCGTGGCCGATGTCGGGCTTGCGCATCAGCTCCCGGCGCAGCGCGCCAAGCACGCCGCCGTCGTCATCCACCAATAGCACCCGACACCACATATCCCGCCCCACTCAACGATCCCTAGGACGGAAGGTAGCATATCCCCAGCGCTCCTCGCCGAGCCTGAGACGTGTCGTCTCACCCCATGCCCGCCGCGACCTCGTCCGGCGGCTTGAGCGGCAGCCAGACCGTGAAAGTCGTTCCTTCACCTGCCGTACTCTCGACCTCAATGCGCCCCCTGTGCTTCTGCACGATGCCATAGGCAATCGGGAGCCCAAGTCCCGTGCCCTTGCCAACCGGCTTGGTCGTAAAGAATGGCTCGAATAGCCGGGGCAGATTCTCGACGGGAATGCCGGAACCGGTATCGGCAATCGCAATGAAAACCTCGCCGCCAACTTGTCCGGTACTAATAGTGATCTCGCCTTTTTCGGGTATTGCCTGCGCCGCATTCACCACCAAATTCAGGAGCACCTGATTGATCTGGGAGGGAAGGCAATAGAGCTTGGGAATATCGCCGTAGACCTTGTGCAAGGTGCAGTGGTATTTGATCTCGTTCCAGACGATATTGAGCGTGGATTCAAGTCCATCGTGCAGGTCGGTCCATTGCCAATCGTCGCGTTCCGCGCGGGAAAAATTCTTCAAGTCGCTCACGATCTTGGTCACGCGACTCAGCCCTTGCCGTGACTCCGTGAGCAGATGACCAATATCGTCGCGAAGAAAACCGATGTCCTTCTGCTGCTTGAATTCCAGAATTTTCGCCAACGCGACGTCGTCGGCTGCCCGCCCTTCCAGCGTCTCATAGGCATCCAGAAGCTCGAAGATGTCCCGCAGGTAGGAATCCAGCGTGCCAAGATTGGAGGCGACAAAGCCTATGGGACTGTTGATCTCATGCACGATGCCGGCCGCCAACTGACCTATGGCTGCCAGCTTCTCGGATTGCAGGAGTTGAATTTCGACCTGTTGCTGCTCTTTCAGGCGCCGTTCCAATTCCATTTCCAGGTAGTCATTCTGGTTCGCCAGTCGGTCGCGGGCGCGCTTGAGTTCAAGCTGGGTACGCACGCGCGCCAGGACGATAAATGCGCGGAAGGGCTTGGTGATGTAATCGACCGCGCCGAGCTCAAAGCCCCGCTCTTCGTCTTCGATATGATCCTTCCCCGTGACGAAAATGACTGGAATATCGCGTGTCGCCGGGTTGCCGCGCAAGCGGGCGAGCACGTCGTAGCCGTCCATCTGCGGCATCAGCACGTCGAGCAGGATCAAATCCGGTTTCGCTGCCCCGGCGGCAATTTGCAAAGCGCGTTCGCCGGAAGGCGCGACCAATACATCGTAACGCGTGTGGAGCAAGGTGCCGAGGACGCTCAAATTTCCCGCGTCGTCGTCTACCACCAGAATCCTTGACCGTGTCGTTTCTGCCTGATTGTCGGTGTGCATTCCACCTACCCCTCTATATCTCGCCGTCATAGCATCACCATTTTCCGATGGGCCTCCCACGCTCGCGTCCACCGTCTGCGTTGGCGTCAGTCGCCCTCCTGATATTCCCGCGCAACCGCGACGAATTTCTCAAACTCCGAGAGAAAGGCATCAACCACATCGGGATCGAAATGCCGCCCGCGCTCGCCAACGATGATGTCCCGCACCTGCTCGATCGGCACCGGCGGTTTGTAAGCACGGCGCGAGATCAGCGCGTCGAACACGTCGGCCAGGGCCATGAGTCGGGCCGGGATGGGAATGGCATCCCATTTCCGGCCTTCGGGATAGCCGCTGCCATCCCATTTCTCGTGATGAAAGTGCGCGATCTGCTGTGCCATGTCGAGAAAATCGACGCTGCGATCAGCCTTGCGCACGGCGCGTTCGATAGCCAGAGCCCCGACCAGACTATGCGTCTTCATGATGGTCAATTCCTCTGCTGTCAGCTTGCCGGGCTTGAGAAGAATATGATCGGGAATGCCCACCTTGCCGATGTCGTGCAGCGGGGCGGACTTGACCAGCAGTTCTATGACCTTGTCCGTCAGGAAGCCCGAAAAGCGAGGATGCTCCCGTAGGCAACCGGCCAGGATGCGCATGTACTCCTGGGTACGGCGGATGTGGTTGCCGGTTTCCGGATCGCGCGTTTCGGCCAGTTCGGCCAGCGCGTTGATGGTGATGTCCTGAACGAGCAGGACGTCCCGCATGCGCCGTGCCACCTCGGCTTCGAGCCAGGCATTCTGGTCCGCAAGCCAGTCGCGGGCGCGCTTGAGTTCAAGCTGGGTGTGCACGCGCGCCAAAACAATGGGCGGGCGGTAGGGCTTGGCGATGTAATCCACCGCACCGAGTTCGAGGCCTTTCTCTTCGTCTTCGGTGGAATCCAGTCCGGTAACGAAGATGACCGGAATGTCGCGGGTAGCGGGGTTGTCGCGCAGCCGCGCCAGCACCGCATAGCCGTCCATGTGCGGCATCATCACGTCGAGCAGGATCAGGTCCGGCTTCGGTTCGCCGCCGGCGATCTGCAAGGCGCGTTCGCCCGAGGGCGAAGCCAGAACCGCGTAATGCGGATGGAGCAGTTGGCCGAGGATGCCCAGGTTGCCGGGATCGTCGTCGACGGCCAGTATCGTGGCTCGCGCTTCCGCGTGCATGTCGGAGTTCATCTGCATTGCCCTTTCGCCCGCGGATATTGGCGTCAGTTCAGCTTCGCGTACTCGTTGCGCGCGCGCCTCATGGTTTCCAAGGCCTCGGGATAGAGAAAATCCTCGACCCGCTTGACCAATTCCGTGCCCAGAGAGCCGAGCGCGGTCTTGAGCAGCACCGCATGGGTTTCGACAAGTTGATTGGACTGTATGCTGGAAGCCACGAGCAAAGGCTCCAGTTCGGACAACACCTGCCGCACCGCCGTCCAGTCCGCTTCGCCTGCATCGGGGGCTGCATGATCTTCGGGCAGGGCCGCGCGGATCGCCGCAGCCAACCGCTGCAACTCGCTCTCGAGTATGTTGATCAGCCCTTCGATGACCCCTGTGTCCCGGTTGTCCTTGATCGCGGTCTCCAGTTCCGCAGCAAGACGCTGCACGCCGGTCGCACCCAGATTGCCCGAACTGCCCTTAAGGGTGTGGGCCAGACGTCGTGCCTCGTCGCGATCGCCTTGAGACATGCGCTCGCGCAGCCGATCCATGTCGTCGGCATGATCGGCCGCATAGCGGCGCAGCAGGCGCAGGTAGGCGGCGAGATGGCCGTTGAGCACCTTGAGTCCCTGCTCGGCGTCCACCCCGGGGATGGCCGCGAGTCCGGCGGGAAGCGTCGCGGCCGCAGCAGGGGCGACGGCGGCAATCGCTGCGGCCGGCAACCAGCGCAGCAGCGTGCCGAAAAGCTGCTCGGGATCGACCGGTTTGGCGATGAAGTCGTTCATGCCCGCCGCCTTGCAATGCTCGCGATCCTCGTCGAAGGCGTTGGCGGTCATCGCCACGATAGGAATCGTCGCGCAGCCGTCCAGCCCGCGAATGACGCGCGTCGCCTCCAGGCCGTCCATGCCCGGCATCTGCATATCCATGAGGATCAGATCAAACCCGCCACGGCACGCTTTCCCCACCGCTTCCAACCCGTCGCTGGCGACCTCCACATTCAGTCCGACCTCGGTCAGCAGCTCGACCGCAACTTCCTGATTGATCTTGTTGTCTTCGGCCAGCAGGATGCGCGCGCCGGCCGGCATGGCTTGCAAACTCTGCTCGGCCACGGAAGGACACTCGGCCAGTTGGTCCACACCGAGTTGGCTCCTGCCGAGGCGGGCGGTAAACCAGAAGCTGCTGCCCTGGCCGGGCACACTTTGCGCGCCCGCCTCGCCGCCCATGAGGCGCGCCAGCCGCCGGGTGATGGCGAGCCCGAGGCCGGTGCCTCCGTAGCGGCGCGAGGTGGTGGCATCGACCTGCTCGAAGGCCGCAAACAAGTCCGCGATCCTGTCCGCGGGAATGCCGATGCCGGTGTCCGTCACCTCGAAGCGCACCAGCAGGTCGGTCTTCGCTTCCTCCGACCTGGCGATGCGCACAGTGATCTTGCCATGCTCGGTAAATTTGACGGCATTGGAAAGATAGTTGAGCAAGGCCTGCGCCAGCCGCGTGGAGTCGCCCACCAGCACCGGCGGCACGTTGTCCCGGTCCACGACGAGTTCCAGATGCTTGTCGCGCAGTCTGGGGCCGATCATGGAGATGACGTTGTCCAGCATGCGGTCGAAGGCGAAGTCGGAGATACTCAGACTCAGCTTGCCCGCCTCGATTTTGGAAAAGTCGAGAATGTCGTTGATGACCGAGAGCAGGTGCCGGGAGGCATTGACGATTTTGTCGAGTTTCCCGGATTGCGCCGGGTCGGCATGGCCACGCCGCAGCAGGTGGGTCAGTCCGAGGATCGCATTCAAGGGCGTGCGTATTTCGTGGCTCATGTTGGCGACGAAGGCGCTCTTTGCGGCGTTCGCCGCATCGGCCACGGCCTTGGCCTCCTCCAGTTCGCGCGTGCGGGTCTCGACCAGTTCTTCCAGATGGTGACGGTGCAGAAGCAACTCCTCGGCGATATGCTTCTTCTCGGTGATGTCCTGCTTCACCGCCACATAGTGGCTAACGCATCCGTCGGGCTGGCGGATCGGCGTAATGGTGGCGAACTCGGTGTATTCGCTGCCATCCTTGCGCCGGTTGATGAACTCGCCCTGCCACGCCAGGCCACGGGTCAGGGCGTCCCATAAGGCAGCGTAGGTTGTGCGCGGCGTCTTGCCGGATTGCAGGATGCGCGGATTTCGGCCGATCGCTTCTTCGCGGCTGTAACCGGTGATCTGAACGAAGGCTTCGTTCACGTATTCGATGTTGGCATCGAGATCGGCGATGACGACGCTCTCCGGGCTTTGTTCCACGGCCAGCGAAAGCTTTCTCAGCATGACTTCGCTGCGGCGCCGCTCGACGATGCGCCAGATGGCGTTGGCAATCAGTTGCACCGACTCCACGTCCAGATCGGTATAGGGTTCAGCCTTGTTGCCGACGCCGGCGAGCATGACCACTTTGCCGTCCTCGCGCACCGGCACGCTGACGAGGCGCCTCAGTTCGGCATGTCCTTCAGGCAGGCCGTGCTTGTGCGGATAGGCGGCGTAGTCGTTGAATACCACCGGCCCCCCTTGACGCAGGGCGTCGGCCCAGATGCCGGCCAGGCTCACCGGGTAGTGCCTGGCGTAGGCCGCCGTGCAGAAATTTTCCAGCGTGCCGCGCGACCAGGCGACCAGTTCGAGGGTTTCCTCGTCCGCGTTGACGAAATGGATGAAGGCGATCTTGCTGCCGGTCAGTTGTTCCGTCAATTCCTGGCCGTATCGCAGGAATGCGGCCTCGTCCAGCCGCTGGGCGGCCTCAGGGAGTTCCAGCAAAGCATGCGCCCGCCGGGACTGCATGTGCTCCATAGCCTCGATCCGCTTGCGCTCGGTGATGTCGCGCACCGTCGCCTGCAACGAAACCTCTCCTCCCGCCTCGATGCGGGTCAGCGACACGTCCGCCGCAAACAGCTTGCCGTCCAGGCGCCGGTGCTCCCACTCGAAACAGTGAGAACCTTCGCGCAGCGCGGTGGCCATCATTTCCTGCGCCTTTTCGGTCGAAGAGCATCCGTCCGGCTGCTGCTCCGGCGACACGTCCCAAGGCCCGAGCGCGATGAACTCGTCCTTGCCGGCAGCGCCAAACAGTTGCAGCGTCGATTGATTCGCGTCGGTGAAGCGCCACGACGGCGGCATGGCAACCATCAAGGCATCGCGCGAGCTCTCGAACAGCCGCCGATACTTTTCCTCGCTTGCCGCGAGGGCCGCGGTACGCTCGCGCACCTGCCGGTCGAGACTCTCGTTGATCAGGTTGAGCTGGGTCTGGATGGTCACCAGTTCCCGGTTCTGATTGAGCGTGTTTTCGTACAGCGAGAGCAGCAGATTCATGATCTGCTGGCCGCCGGCGGCGATGGTGTGACGCTTGCCGCCGTAGCCCACCAGTTCCTGGCGCCGCTCGTCCGATCGCCGCCGCTCGATCGGGGCATCGAGCAGGGAACGGATGCGGTGCAGCAGGTTGCCCTCGGCGAAGGGTTTGATGACGTAGGCGTCGGCGCCGCAGTTGATCGCCTCGATGATGTCTTCCGGTTCCGACAGCACCGTGAGCAGGATCAGCGGGATGTTCCACAGCGCGTCGTCGAACTTGAGCGCCCGACACAACTGGTAGCCGTCCATCACCGGCATGTTGATGTCGCTCATCACCAAGGCAGGGCGTCGCGCACGCGCCGCTTGCAGACCCTCCTCGCCGTTGTGCGCAATGCTTACCGCATAGCCGGCGCGGGCGAGGGTGCGGCGCAGCAACTCCGCCTCTACCGGGCTGTCTTCGACGATCAGTATCTCGGACTGGACTCCGGGTGCTCGTTCCGTCATGTCGTCTCCTCCTTGCCGGACGCCACGCTTGCGCCGTTGCGGTTCTTCGCCAGCGTGGCCAGCGTCGGCGCGATTTGTTCAAGGGGCAACAGGTGCTGTACCGCCCCCAGCGCCACCGCCTCTCTGGGCATGCCGTAGACCACGCTGCTCGCCTCGTTCTGGGCGATGGTGACGCCGCCAGCGGCGGCGATGTCCGCCATGCCCTCGGCGCCGTCGCGGCCCATGCCGGTGAGCAGGACGCCCGCGGCGCCGGCGCCGAAACGGCGGGCCACCGCCCGCAGGGTAACGGTGACCGAGGGCCGGTGGCCGTTGCAGGGCGGCGCATCGGAAAGGGAGAATCGGCCGCGCTCGTCGAACTCCAACTGGGAATCGGCGGGCGCAAAGTTCACCACCCCCGCTTGCGGTATCTCGTCTTGAGCGGCTATGCGCACCGGCAGCGGACTGGCTTCGGCCAGCCACGCCACCATGCCGGACAGGAAATCGCCGCCGATATGCTGCACGCACACCAGCGGCACCGGGAAGTCCGCCGGCAGGTGGGAGAGAATTTCACGCAAGGCCTGCGGGCCGCCGGTGGAAGCGCCGATCGCGACGATGCGCACGGGCGCATGAGTCGGCAGCGGTACGGGCGGCGGCAGCGGTACGCGCGGCGCCGTAGCGGGACGGCGGAACACATGCACGCCAGCGACGATGCGGATCTTGCTGGCGAGTTCGCGGATCAGCTTATCTTCGTCCGCGTCGAGAATGGCGCGCGGCTTGGGATAGACGTCCACCGCGCCCGCCTCCAGCAACTGGAAGACGTTGGGCGAATCGGGTTCCACCGACACGCTCACCACCAGAATCGGGCGCGGATACCGGTTCATCACCGCACGGGTGAATTCCAGCCCGTCCATGCCGCGCATGTGGAAATCGGTGCAAATGACGTCGGGATTGAGCGCCGGCAGCAGGTCGAGCGCTTCCCTGCCGTCGCTGGCGGTACCCACCACCTGGATGTCGGGCGCGCGGGACAGCAGGCGCTGCAGGATATGCAGCGCGATGGGCGAGTCGTCGACGAGCAGCACGCGGATCATGTAACGATCAACCTTTTCAAGGTGTCCAGCAGCATGCGCTGGTCGAACGAGGGTTTGGGGATGTAGGCGTTGGCGCCGGCCTCCAGCCCGCGCCGCTTGTCCTCGTCCGACGCCAGCGTCGTCACCAGGATCACCGGCAGTTCCTTGTGGCGCGGCTCGGCGCGGATGCGCGCGGTGAGGGCGAGGCCGTCCATGTTGGGCATCATGATGTCCGACACCACCGCGGCAAAGGGGCGGCTGCCGAGGCGGTTGAGCGCATCCACGCCGTCCACCGCCGCCACCACCTCGTAGCCGCCATCTTCGAGTATGCGTTTTTCCATGGCGCGGATCAGTACCGAATCCTCTACCAGCAGAACGGCCGGTCTGGCCGCCTCGCGCCGGATATCACGTTCCCCGCTGCGCGTTGCGCCCCCCGTCTTGTGCGCCGAGCGCAGCAGGTCGGCGGGATTCAGCACCGCACAGATTTCGCCGCTGCCCAGCATGGCCAGGGCGGAAACGTTGCGCACGCGCCTGAGCGGCGCGCCAAGCGGCTTGGGCACCACCTCCTCCTCGGCCGGCAGATCGTCCGCCAGCAGGCCGAGCCGCTCGTTGCCAACCTGGAGCACGATGCACGCCAGAACGTCGGGCGTCGCTGCGGTCTCCTTCCCGGCCGGCAGCTCCAGCAGGTCTTCGAGGCGCGCCACGATCACCGCCTGCCCGTCCAGCAGGACGGCGGGACGGCCTTCGAGGGTGAAGACATCCGCTTCGCGCACGCGCCGCGAGGTATGGACGAACTCAACCGGCAGGCCGAAAAGCCGGCCGCCGACGCTCGCCAGCAGGAGCCGCGTCGCGGCGACGCTCAGGGGCAGGCGCAGTTGCACCGTCAGCCCCTGGCCGGCGCCGGACTCCAGACGGATACCGCCCTTCATGCGCTCGACATTGGCCCGCACCACGTCCAGCCCGACGCCGCGTCCGGACAGTTCGGTAACATAGGTGCTGGTCGAAAAACCGGGCATCAGGATCAACTGCTGCAATTGCGCCAGGGTCATGGCGGCGAGCGCCGCCGCGTCGTGGAGGCCGCGCTTCTTCGCCTCCTGCCGGATCATCTCCAGGTCCAGACCCCGGCCATCGTCCTGCACCGCCAGCAGCACGTAGTCGTTGTCGCGCACCGCGGAAAGCCGCACCGTGCCGGCGCGCGGTTTGCCCTGCCGCGCCCGCTCGGCGGGCGGCTCGATGCCGTGATCGAGGGCATTGCGGATCAGGTGCATCAGGGGGTCTTTCATCTCTTCGAGGATGCGTTTATCCACGGTGATGTCGCCGCCTTCGAGCAGCAGTTCCGCTTCCTTGCCCTGTTCCTTCGCCAGGTCGCGCAGCATGCGCGGGAACAGCGCGAACACCGTGGACAACGGCAGCAGGCGGATGCTGCGCACCTGGTCCTCCAGCAGGTTGACGGTGGCCTCCAGCCGCGCGCCGTCGTCGAAGAGCGCATCGCGCGCCTGCTTGAGCCGGCCGCCGAAGCGCACCTGCGCATCTCCCTCCGTCCCATGGCGCACGGTCGGGCCGAAATTGCGGCGGCCGCGTTCCAGTGCCGTCCACTGCGCCAGCAGTTCCTCCATCAACCCCAGGCGGTGCTGCGAGCGTCCCTGGATCACGGAAAGCTCGCCTACCTGGGTCAGCAAATCGTCCAGTTTGCGGGTTTCCACACGCACGGTCTCGATACGGAAGGCTTCGCCGTCCGCCGCCGGCGCGACAGACGGCGCCGGCGGCAGTGCTGCCGAAGCACGGGCCGGAATGTGCGGGGGCGGCGCTGCCTCGGGTGCGGGTGACGCAGCGGCATCGGGTTCGCCAACGGCCGGCGAAGATGGTGCCGCGACCATGGACGGCGCCGACGCAGGTGGCTGCGGTGCGCCGGCCAGCGCCTCATGCACGCGCCGACGCAACTCGCCCAGTTCGGCGTTCATGCGCGCCATGGTTTCCGGCGTCAGCGGCGCCTCGCCCTTGCGTGCCGCGTTGAAGATGCTTTCCAGGCCGTGGGCGGCGAACTCGATCCCGGCCAGCCCCAGCATGCGCGCCGCACCTTTCAGACTGTGGGACTCGCGGAACACCTCTTCCAGCAGCGCTGCATCGGTGGGCGTCTTCTCCAGGCGCAGCAGGCCGTCGTCGAGGCGGGCGAGATGCTCCTCGCTTTCCGCCTTGAACAGCCTGAGCAGTTCCGGATCTTCGATCATGACGGGCCCTCGGCCGGTTCGGTCATGCAATCGCCTTGAGGTTTTCCGCCGCCTCGTTCAGGCTCTGCACCCCGACCTTGGTCTGGCTGATGCCGGCGGCAGTCTCCTTGGTGCCGGCAGCGATGCTGTTGGTCGCCTCGACCACCTGGTTGAAGGCGGCTGATTGTTGCCTGGCGTTGAGCATCACCTGCTGGGCGTTTTCGTTGGCGCTACCGGCCAGGCTGGACAGATTGTTGAACAGTTCGGCGACCTTCTGCACCAGTTGCGTAACCTCGGTCACGGTGTGGGAGCCTTCTTCCGTCATCATGATGGAGGAATTGGTGGCTTTCTGGATATCGGCCACCAGCACCGCCGTCTGTTCCGCCGACTTCTTGCTCTCGTCGGCGAGCTTGCGAATTTCGCTCGCCACCACGGCAAAGCCCTTGCCATGCTCGCCGGCACGGGCGGCTTCGACCGCGGCGTTCAAGGCCAGCATGTTGATCTGCGCGGCCAGATCCTTGAGCACGGTGGCGATGCTGCCGATCTGGCCGGTCTGCTCGCCCAGGTGCAGGATATGTTCGGCCATGGCGGCTATCTTGTCCTTGAGGCCGCCCATCGCGACCACCGCCTGACGGGTGGCCTCGTCGCCCTGCGTTGTCGCGGTGCCGGCCCTTTGCGCCACTCCCGCCGCGTTCTCAGCCTGTTCGGCCGACTTGCGCGAGGAGGCGGAAAGTTCGTCGATGGTGGCGGAAGTCTCGGTGGCCGCGGCCGCCTGCAAGCTGGCGGTACGCTCGTGCTGAGTGATGGTGGCGGCGATTTCGCTGGCGGCGGCGGAAAGCTGGGCGGCGTTGGCGGTTATCTTGCTGCTCACCGCCGCGGCAAGCCAGACGGCGATGGCAACTGCCAGAGCGATGGCACCCAGCATGCCATAGATGATCGAATTGGCAACGGCGCGAATGGCCGCCTCGTAGGCCTCCTGGCGATCCTTGACGATCTCCTCCTCTCGCTGTTTGAAACGATGCCACAGCGCGTCTAGCTCCTTCGATTCCTTGATGCCTTCCCCGGCACGGAACCGGCTCAAGGCTTCGGCCTGCTTGCCTGCGTCCACCAGGCTCATGAACTGGTTGTCCAGTTTGAGCAGATCCTGTCCCAGACTGAGTATGCTGCGCAGGGTATCCTGCTGCTGCGGGTCCTTCACCATGCGGGGGAGCCTTTCGCCGCCCTCCTTGAAGTCCCTTTCGCTATCCACGAGCGTCTGGCGCGATGTCGGATTTTTCATCAACAGATAACCGCGCGCGGCGCGCTGCATTTTGGTCAGGCTGTAGATGAGATCCATGGCTTCGTCCATGGTCTGTTGCGAAGCTTCCACGGCTTTCGAGGCATGCGTTGCTTCTTGCAGGCTGAAGAACACCAGCCCCATGGCACCCAGCAGCAGCAGCAGCGGAGCCAGATAGCCCAGCAGGATACGTTGGCGCAGTTTCATTTTCGCGAACATGGTTTTCCCCTCAGTCACGCTATTTGTCACACAGTTTCGTTAACGATCCACTCCTCGCGTGCCAGCAGCACGGGCAGATCCAGCACGGTCACCATACCACCCGCATACGGCGCGGTACCCGCAATTTCGGCGCCGCAGCGCTCACGCAAAGCGGGAGGCGGCGCCAGCAACGCGTCGCTACGCAGATAAACGACGTCATGTACCTCATCCACAACGATTCCCACCGCCTGTTCGCCGAGCGAACCAATCACGGCCTTGGTGCCGCCCTTGCCGGTGGTCGGCAGGTTGAGCGCGGCGCGCGGGTCGATCAGCGTGACGAGGTCGCCGCGCAGATTCATGGCGCCCAGAATGTGCGGCGGACAGCAGGGGATGGGACTCAACTGGGCGATGTTGCAGAATTCCCGCACCGCGGCCAGCTCGACGCCGAAACGTTCGCCGCCGACTTCGACCACCGCCAGCCCCAGACGCGCTCCTTCTTCTGCGATGGCGGCTTCGCGCAGCGCCACCGCGCGGGCGCGGAACAGCGCGCGCTCCGCAGGCGTCGCTTCCGCACAGAAATGGCTGGCCATCGCTTCCCGCTGCGCCTCTGCGGCCGGCGCCGACGCCTCGGACAGGCGTGTCAGTCGGGAAACGTCTAACAGGGTTACCAGATACTCGCCGACGCGCGCCTCGCCTGCCACCAAATGAGCGAAGCCCGGGGCGGTGGCATCGAACTGGGGCGGCGGCTGGACGACTGCGACGGGAAGATCGACCACTTCGATCACGTCGCTGACGATCAGCCCCATCGTCAGATGGCCGGTTTCCAGCACCACGACCCGGTCGCCGGGACTGTAGCGGCGCGCCGAATGACCGAAGCGCAGACGCAAGTCGGCCACCGGGACGATGCGTCCGCGCAGGCTGAAAATCCCGACGAGCCAGAGGGGCGCCTCCTCGACCGGCGTCAGTTCGGGCAACCAGATGGATTCGCGCACCCGCGTCGCGTCCAAACCAAAGCGCGCGCCGTCAAGCTCAAAAATCAGGAGGGGTTGGGTATCCATATCGAAACGTTTCCGATGCGGATTTCCAGCGTAGACGGGGGTGGGAGGCCCGTCAATACGACAAATGGCACCCCCCAGAGTCCACTATGACGTAATGTCTATGCTATTTGTACTACGCCGATATTGGCCAAAAGTTAGGAGACGCCCATGAATTCACGCAATATGTGATTACCATTCCAGCATAGTGGATATGGCCCGCTATTGCGCGAGCCACTGCGCCATTTCTCTGGCACTCGTTTCATACGGCTCGATCACCGCATCGCCGGGCAAGGTGCGAACGATGTCCAGCGCCGCGCGCCGCAGGGTCTGCGCCCGCGGCAGGTTTTCCGCGCGCTCGCAAAGCGCCGCCAGTTCCAGGTGGGCGGCCACGCAGCGGGAATCGAGGTAGAGGGTCTTTTCCAGCAGTTGGCCGGCCCGCTCGAAATCGCCCCCGAGTTGCGCCAGTTGCGCCAATAAAAAATGCGGCGCGGCCGCCAGCGGCGCAACCGCCAACGCCCGACGGCAAGCCTGCTCGGCACCGGCGTATTCGCCGCGATCGGCGAACTGCCGTGCCGCCGCCAGCAGATCGTCGGCGCAGAGTACGGCCGGCGCCGGCTCGTATACCGGAAGCGGCGCCACAGGCGTCGACACCATGACGACCGGCAAGACGACGGGAAACGGCGCCACGCGCCCGAATGGCGGCATTTCGGCCAGCGTTGCGGCGCGCCGCTGATACACCACGCCTTCGGCAAACAATCTGCTCCGCATATTGCGCATGGACTGGCCGATCAGTTCGGTGTGACCAGTCATCAGGTAGCCGCCTTCGCTCAGACTGGCTGCCAGTTTGTCCGCAACCGCACGCACCGCGTCCGGTCCGAAGTAGATGAATACGTTGCGGCACAGGATCAGGTCCATGTCCCGGAACTCCCCACCGGGGAAGGGTGTGCCGATCAGGTCAACGGCGCTGAACGTCACCATGCGGCGGATGCGCTCGTCCAGCACCCATTCCTCGCCCTGGCGCCGGAAATAGCGTTGCTGCAACGCCGGCGGTGCCATGCGGAACGACCATGGCCCATAGTGTCCGCGTCGCGCCTTTGCCAGCGCGGCCGGGTCGATGTCGCCGCCAAGGACGAGGATGTCCCAGCCGTCGCGCTGCGGTATCAGCATATCCACCAGCATGGCAAGGGAATAGGCCTCCTCGCCGCTGGCGCAACCGGCGCTCCACAGGCGCAGGGTTTTCACACCGCGGCGACGCTCGATCAGTTCGGGCAGAAGGCGCAGGCGCAGCAAATCGAACTGGCCGTGGTCGCGGAAAAAGTAGGTCTCGCCGTTGGCGCGCGAAGTCATGTCGTCGTCCACGACGCGCACGGCAGCCCGTGGCGCGGCGTTCGTTGCCGCGTCATTTCTGTCGAGAGCGGGCATACCTCTCTCCCTGAATGCCAAACCCAAGTTGTCGAACTTTCGCGCATATGAACGATGGCCCCCAGCGATGCACCCTGATCAGTCTAGCGTAGTCGATCCGGCGCAAGATGCAGACTGGGAAGCGGCGCCGGCGGGCGGGGCAATCGCATAAGCGATATTGCCCACGATAGAACGTCAAAGCCTTACCGCAGAGGCCGTAGTGTGCGCGTTGCATCAGTGTGGGTGTCTTAGAAACGAAACCTTCGCGTGCTTTGAGGTGGGTGCGCGCTCGGGAGGGTGGGGTGCCCTGCGTAGCTCATGTCCCCCGTCGCCGGCCTGCGGCCGACTCCTCCTCCTTGTATGTTTGTTTTGACATTGTCAGAGTCCTATACATAGGTTGTTTT